>Ga0114946_10000005_pt1 | contig 106160 bp, 202 predicted proteins | sample WalLakDeSediment_FD_88676 | JGI IMG/M metagenome (GOLD analysis project Ga0114946, IMG submission 88676) | Lake sediment microbial communities from Walker lake, Nevada to study Microbial Dark Matter (Phase II) - Walker Lake 11/02/13 Deep Sediment | ecosystem: Environmental > Aquatic >... | reverse complement strand
GTTGGAGCAGGTTACTCAAACTCAGCAACAACAACCTATTCATCAGTTGTTGGTGGTAGGGAAAACTGGGAAATTGGTACTCACTCATTTATTGGTGGTGGTGCCTATAATAAGTCAATTCAAGGTTATGGCATTGTAGTTGGTGGCTTATTTAACACTTCATCTGGATACATTTCATCTGTTGTTGGTGGACTACAAAATACAGCAACTGGAACTACCTCATTTATTGGTGGTGGTCAAAACAACATAGCATCAGGAGAGCGCTCCTTTATTGGTGGTGGTGGCTCAAACACTGCATCAGCGACATATTCATCAGTTATAGGTGGCGTATTAAATACTGCATCAGGAAATTATTCAGCTGTAATTAATGGGTGGGGAAATTTATCATCTGGAATCGCCTCAACCACTCAAGGTGGAATGGACGTTGGCATGTTTGGTCCCTTATCACTCCCAAACTCAGCCACAACATATTCATCTCATGCTCAAGGTATTAGAACTCTTTCATCTGGAATTGCATCTCATTCAGAAGGGAAGTCAACTATGGCTATTGGAGATTATTCTCATGCACAGGGTAATTCAACAATTGCATCTGGATTCTCATCTCACGCAGAAGGGGTTGACACACGAGCAAATGGTTCAGTTTCTCATGCTGGGGGTAATACATCAATTGCAAATGGAGAGAATTCTTTTATTTATTCATTAAGCTCAACCATAAATGGAAATAGAAGTGTTTTATTGGGTGGTCAAAATATGACTGGAAATACTGATGATACAGTCTATGTTCCAAATCTTGTTATCAAAACAGTTATGACGACTCCAACAGGCTCAACAGACTCTATTGGTGAACCAGGCTCGATTACCTGGGATAATACTTATTTTTACTGGAAGACCGCAACTCAATGGCTTAGATTGAGTGGATTGACATGGTAATAGTGAAAGAAAGTCCCATACACGGCAAAGGAGCGTTCTCTGTTTGTTTTTTAAAATCAGGTACTATTCTTGAGTGTGATGTATTAGAGGTATCAATGGATTTAAAAATAATGAAATACGTGTTATGTAATATTAATAAAAAATATTATATACACTTAGGATTTGCTTCTTTTATTAATAGCAGTGAACGTCCAAATATAAAACACCTCTATGTTGATTTTGATAAAAATATCAGTTATTTTGAAATAATATCAGATATACAAGAGGGTGAGGAAATATTTTTAAAGTATTTGTAATCATTAAATTATAAAGGGGTTTTTAGGAGGATTTTGATTATCATCAACATCTTCGGCTTTATCTTTTTTTGGTAAAATTATATCTAAAAATCTCTCTACATCTCCATTTAATACAAAATTATTAAGCGGAGCATATCTTTGATTAACAATGTCGATGTATTTTTGAGGAAGAATCATTTTTGTCTCAGAATACTTAACCTGACCCTCTTTTATTTTATGCATAAACTTATAATTGTAAAGCCCGTCAAATTCATGAACGGTTTGCTTTAGATTATTTGTGTCATATTCATATCTCTCTTCGCCTATAAAATCATGAAGTAAATCCATAACCTTCTGTGTATGATTACATAGGTCATAATAAGAGATGAAGAAAATTCTGTCACCATACCCCATTTCAATAGCATCTCTTAATATCTCAACTGGATGACTAATCAACCCTCCATCGCTCATGTATGTCCCAATCCTCCTATCCAATGTCATGAAAGCTTGTGGGGCCCCAGATTCATCTGCATTCTCAAGAAGTATAGTTTTCTGATATTGCATCTCGATGCTATTGACAACCTCAACTGGATTTCTATATGTCCAAATTATCTTCGTGTCACTATGGCCCAGGATAGTGTCTAACAACTGAATATTATTTGACCAACCTCTACACTTATCAAATACAACTTCTTTGTCGTGAAAATAACCCTCAAGAAACCCTTTAAGACCATGCTGCATGCTATCCATTAGTGCAAGCCTGTTTTGTGCCTTAAAGCTTGGGTTATGAGACATTGTGCTTCTCATGTTTTTAACCACATCTATAACTCCAGATGTTGGAGTTGAGTGAAACTCTGGATTAGAGTTTATTAAGTTGCAAAGTAGGGTGGAGCCACTCCTTGGAAGCCCAGATATAAGTGTTAGTTTTCTCATTGGATTGTTTTAGATGAAATATAAGTAAATGATTAATAAAAATCAAAAAACTATTTAGATTATTGTTGGTAGAAATTATATTTAGTTTAAATCGAAAATTATAAAATTAGAATTATGAATTCAGTAGCAGAAGCATTAAACACATTAATTTCAGCAGTTAATGTAGCACACAACAAGGGAGGGGTTTATTCACTTGAGGAAAGTCATTATATTTATTTGGCTATTTCTTACTTAAACTCACTACAAAATCAAGCGGCCCCAGCAGCTCCAGCAGCCCAGTCAACTCCAGAAGTCTCAGCAGCCCCTAAGCCAAGCATGAGAGTTGAAGAAGAAGATTCAGAACATGGTTACTAAAAAATACAAATTTCCATAAATGCAAAAGAGACCCAGCGACAGGTCTCTTTTTTTGTAACTATAACGGTCCTAAAAGTTTGGGTCCGCTATTGCCCCAAGGTATCTTTACTCAGAGTCCCCCTCATCAAGGAAATCAAGTACAATGATTGTATTTTCGTTTAAGCTATAAAGCTCAGAGTCATTTTCACCCATCTCTATTTCTTTTTGATTAATTTCGTGTACATCAAAATCATTATTTTTATCAGCTCTTAAAAAGTCAATAATATCAGCACCCCAAAATATATCATTACCAGTATCTACACCCTCATTAGAGCCTAATTCTGAATTTAAGAAAGAATAAATTTCATCATTTTCTTTTGCTAATTCTACAAAGTGTCCTATAGATGTTGGGCCTATTTTAAACGCATTAGAAAGGTCATAAATTTTATCTCCATCCTTATCAGTGTAACTCCTAAAGTCAATCGTATCAAACCCCATTTCTACTTCTGGATTAACTTCATATTGCGCCTTTCTATCCTCAAGCTCATAATCTTCTCCAGCTCCAAAATTTTCATTTATACTTTCTTTTTTTTCATTAGAAGTCATCATGTCTTTTGCGTAGAAGGTGTGGCCAGCATCAAATGAAGATTCACCTTGCTGAACAGTCTTCAAACTCTTGTTTTGACTTCCATCAGAAAGACCTGCAAGCTCTCTCATTCTTCTTGCAAATTCTGTGATATTTTCTTTTTCTTCTTTCATATCTTTTTATTATAAATACCCATAAAAATAAGTTTTTATCTACCCCACTGCAAAAACTTTGGAGTGTAATTTAGTCCAACTCCAAAGTAAGGCCCAGTAGACACAGTTCCAGTTCCAGTGTTTACAACAAATCCGTATCCAGCACTTAATCCGAGACCCCATGTCTTACGCATACTTCTAATAACTTTCTTGTTGTCGGGGTCATCCATAATACTTGCACCCTCAATGCTTGTAAACGTAACTCCTGGATAATCCGTATCTGCTAAGATGCTTATTTTTCTGGTTTTCTTATCTTGAAAAAGACCAAGGTTTAAGTTCATCCCAAGTGTTAAGTCAAATGCTCCAAAGCCTGGAACGACCTTATACAATGAATCAACTGGGTCCATTACAATTTTATAAGGAATTTTGCCACTCAAATATCTATAATTATTTGCGTTATGTCTTGTGCTATCACTAAAGGCAAGTGAAGTGTTTCCGAAACTATCTATTTCTATGAATATAGGAACTTGTGTGATAACCTCCTTGATTTCATATTCAGTTTGTATTATAACCCTCGGTGGTTTATTCTTCTCAATTTCAAAATCTCCAAGTAAATGCGCATACTTCCCCTTCAATTCATCAAGGGTGAGTTCATATCCAGATTTTTCCGCCCTCCAAGTATTTTCGTCAAACTTTCCTTGTTTGATGGTGTCCATGGCAGCCTCAAAGTTATTAGAAACTCTTTGAGTCTCCATTCTTTCAATCTCAACCTGATTCTTAAAGTGCTTTACCCTGTTACATTGATGCAAGAAAAGTAGTATTAATATTACAATACCAGCTAAAAGCATCATTCTTGTGTTTTTAGGGTCTGTAATGAATTTTAAAATGTTTTTTAAGATTGTCATCATTGTCTTTCTTTTTGTTCTCTTAAGGCCCTTGTAATGGCATCCTCGTTAATTGTAAACATCTTTCCAGTTCCTCCAGATGTTTGGTTTATTACTTTTTTTGGAGTATCATTAGATACTGTCTTTACTTCTGTTTTTGAAATCCCATCAAGCTGAAGGAATGTGTCCTCAAGAACTTGTTGTAAAATTTCTGCACAAACATGTTTAAGAGCTTCTTGCCTCTCTTGGTCTGTATTAAAATCTTGATTGTACCATGTTGCAACTTTGAAATAAGTTTTCCCAATCATGTCCGCCATCTCGATGTCAACTTTTTTATTCTCCATAACTTAGTTTTTGTAAATATTCATTAATTTTAATTTCGGGAATTTTAAATTTAAAGTTGCTGAACTCCCCGTTTTTAAATTCAGTACTATATATTTCACCATTAACACTTTTTTTCCTCTCCTCGTAAACATTTCCAGACTCAAATAACTTTATAGTTTTCAGCTCCTCCATGTATCCAACAACTTCAAAGTGCTCCATTTGTCTATCTGTAATCCAAATCCTCTCAACCATTATTCCATTCACACTTCTGAAAAAATCATAGTAAGTTACATTGTCTTTATTTATAGGTTTGAATTTTAAATCAACTTCAACATACCCCCCTTCTCCTTTTACAAACCTGCTAACGCTCTTCGGAGTCTTAGGGCATGTAAACGAATGTGTATCTTCATTTTCTCCATCATATTTATATAAGTGAACTATCTTTAGAGAGTCAGTTTCTTGAATGAGAAGCTTTAATTTATCCTCTTTATTGTATACTTTTGTGGTTATGTTACTCGACATAGAGAAAAATAAGAAAATAAACTTTTAAAATCAACATGAACATAATATCTATATCGGTTGATGCATTTCTTTCAGATATGTTTTGTAGGCACTGGAGTGAATTACCAAAGTCTGTACTCAGGCACATAGCTAAGACTATTGATTATGAAACAGTTCCAGATAGAATAATTGTTGATAATGAGGAAATTAGAGAGCTAATCAGATGGGATAGGCTTGAGAAAATGAAGCTAATTCGAATTTTAATAAGATGCATTGACCAAAATCTTGATGACTTAGATAAGATTAAGAAGAGCATTGGGCAGTATGAATACAAAATAAAGGACCTCCGCTTCTTGTTTATGAGGAAGCCAGAGTTCATAGAATTCTTTCCAATAGACCTTGACAAGGTAAATACAATTGATGCCGCAATGCTTCTTGCTTTTGGTTCTGATTATTTTCTTGATAAGATTGACCTATCAAAACATACGTTTAACTTCAGAGAGTCCATGAACATAATTCAGGGATACAAATATGATAGGGGTATAATTGAAAGGGTGAATTATAAGTCACTTAAGGGATACCAGGTGTCGGAGATACTAATTCAAACAGGCGAGCGTGACATTGACATACTTGACGTATCGACTCTAAATAATATTGACTGGATTAATCTCCTTGAGGTGCGACCAGAAATGCTCAAGTACTGCAATTATTCTAAATTTATGAGTGGAGACATATATTACTCCATAAAGCTTTGCTGCATGTTCAATTCTCCAGACCTATCTCACCTTGTTACAGAGAGAGATATGACCACCATAAGCCCTCTTGGGTGGGAGTTGCTATTAATAGAAAAGCCAGAAATATTTCTGGCTCACTGTAATCTTTCTAAGTTAGGGGAAATCAGCTGGAATTATATTCTAAAGAGTCGTCCAGACCTGCATGTGCATAAGCCTAATTAAGACTTCGAGCATTCACACTGACACCCATCGCACTCACAACTTTCGCAGTTGCATTTTGTGCAGCTACCGCTTGCACACTCCTCGCAATTGCACGAGCAAGTTTCTTGTAATTTTTTCATTGGATTTGTTTTTATTTAGTTAATCTAAGAATTTTTCTATTTTTCTCTTCCAAGTTTGAAGCTTATGAACAACAGTGTCAATTTTAGAGACACCTTCCTTGTAGTCATCGTTTTCTATGTTTTTTAGCAAGTCCACAAGAAGTTTTCTTAACTCCACAGATTCTTCTCTCCAATCTTTTTGTTTTTGATATAGAGCGTCATATTCACTCAATTCTCCAGTTAGCATTTCTCTAACCATTGCTCTCAAGTCGTCTTCTGATAAATTCATTATGCAAATTTTTTAAAGTATAGTAGCTCTAATCTCATATTGTGTGGAGCCGACATCTGACCTCCAAAATATGGATACAACTTATTTATAAATAGTCCCAGAAAACCCTTTTTCGTTCCGTTTTTCTTGAATTTTACAATATGTCCATCTCCATCTTCAGATAACGCATTGAAAACATAGTAGCCATCAGTTTCTCTAAAATTAAGGTGAACCCACTCCCCAGTCTTAACTGATAAAATCTTCCTACTCTTATTAATACCATCAATGTATACATACGCCAAAATTTCTATATTTTCCCCATCCAGGCATCTCCAGCCGAATCTGACACTATTCTTGTGATGCCCAGGCCTCCAAGATTTTGTCTTCTTGTCATAAAACGGAAATATATTATAGGAATGACCAGTGAGTTTGTTTATTTGGTCATAATTATCAATCAACTGATATTTGCAATTATCCATAAAGTAAACTCTTGCGTTGAATTCCTTTTTGTTTTTAGCAAAGAAATCCCATCTTGGTCCCCAGAAAAATTTTTTGCCCTTTTTAACTTTAAAATTTGTCATCTTATCACTATTATATCTTAATAAATATCCAAATAATTTATGAACTATTTATAATAAAAATTTATGAGTAAAAATTTAAGTTTTGATTTTTGTATAATTCCAAACCCATTCTCAAATGGTACCAGAAATATGATATTTATCGCAAAATCAGGCGATAACTTTCTGGATAAGAGCCTTGTAGATACAAGAGATTATATGGACATAAAAGAAATTCTTGAGAAATTCGGATATACAGAAACCAGCCACCTTCAATTTGAATCATCTAACAATTCAAATTCAAAAGAGTCCTCGCCAAAAAAGATGAAATCATTTCTTGAGAGCTGTGGACTACAATATAGTAGGGAGCTTGAGGTTAACATTGTAAGAGACCTTACAAATCTTAAAAATGAGACGGATGAAGCTGCCAGGAATAAATTTGATTTTATGAGTGAAGAGTCAAATTTTGATTTAACCAAAGAAAATTTAATAAGCGAGAAAACAAAAAACAAGCTTATTGAGTCCAGGAGTGAATTATTTAAGTTTAAGCATCGTGAGCCAGAAATATCTGGGAAAGTTACCCTATACTTCTATTTATTTCTCGAATTCGGCTTCAATCAATTTGGAAGGCCCATTATCCAATTTGGAGGTGATTTTTATAACTCTGAAGACCATGATGACAGAAATTACATAAAGATAGTTTCGTCTGATTTTGAGAGAGTCAGTGACCCAAAAAAACCAAATGCCATTATTTTAAGCAGCTGCAAGACTCAATCAGATTTCTTGAAAGAAGCTGGTATTTTATATAGCGGATACTTTAAGTACCAGAGGAATGTTGAAAGCATGGATGCGATGATAGTTCAAGAGAAAAAATATCCATATAAACTTGCGGAAGTCAAAAAATTCCTGGACCCTAAGCAATCAATTGTTGTTGAGACAAATAGGATGGGATATGATAAGTTAATTACTCTATCGAATAAAATAAAGACAGAGAGCATAGTTGAGTCAAGACAGTACATTCCAACTGTAGACATAGAGCAAGAGGCCGAGAGTTTAAGTCAGTTCCTTAGTCAGAAGATGCAAGTGTTATCTGAGCAAGACCAGTTTGAAGAAGCCGCCAGGATGAAGAAAGATGTTGATTTTATAATTAATCAAGTCGAATATATCAAGAAACTGGAAAAGACTCAAATTACTACTGAAGAATATTTTAAGATATTCTCTATCTCTTAATTTGCTATTTTAATATTAATTTATTATTTTTCTAAAAATAGAAAAACGAATTCGTATGGCAAGTATTAAACATAGTTTTAACAAGAATATTAGAGAATATATTATTGACATAAACAATAAACTTTTTGAATTAAAACAAGAGCTAAATCTGGATATTCCAGAGATAACAAAAATAAGCGAAACTTTTAATGATGATGTTAAGAGAGAAATTATTGATATAGTTATAAAGACAGAGCTTGAAGAAAGGGAGCTTAAAGAAAAATTTGTAAGAGATGCAATGATTGCTGCTCAAATTGAGGAAAAAGAAGATGTGGTGGATTATTCTCAATATTCCTTGTATAATAGGGAAAACAAAAATAGGTCAATAGATAGTGGGGGATTATTGCCGCCAAAGACTGATTGGGAGAGGGTTGATTTACCAAAAGATGAAAAAAATAAAATACTTGAGTCAATAAGGGCAAACCCAAAGAGCAACGTATTCTCAAAAGAATTCAATTGGAATCCAAAAGATTTTCTTGGGGCATTTGGTTATCTTGAACAAACAAACAATTACAACGGTCCGTTTATTATTTCTATTGTTGATGACAAGGGTGAGCTTGAAAAATATTCAAAAATTCAAAAACTTTCTGATGGAATTCAGAAAATATGTGTAGGAAAATACTTACTTTTGTCGATATATGACATCACAGCCTCTTCAAATGAATCAAAGCACATCTACATGGGACTTAAATATGTTGGAATAACTGGGAGATTAGAACTCGATTCAATAGGCTCAACTACTGGTGATGTTAAAAATTCACAGAAGAAAATTGCTATGGAATACATGGATGCTATGGGAATTATTTATGATGAAAATCACGTTGACTTAAAAATATCATGAAACAATACATTGATTTAGTTAGTAGAATAATTAGAGAAGGACACCAGTCTGATGACCGAACTGGGACTGGAACTATAAAGATTTTTGGACATCAGTCTACTTATGACATGAGTGAAGGATTTCCTTTGCTGACTCTAAAAAACACTTGGATGAAAGGTGTCACTCACGAGCTTCTTTGGCTTCTTGGTAATCATAAGAAACTTGAAGATTATAAAGACCTCGACATTACAAATATTAAGTATCTTGTTGACAATAAAGTTCACATTTGGGATGAGTGGGCCAATGAAAGCGGAGACCTTGGACCTGTTTACGGAAAGCAGTGGGTTGATTGGGGCGGTTGGTTTTCTTCTGGACACTGGAACGGTGAAACTAATTCTCCAGGTAAACACTGGAACGGAATCAACCAAATTCAAATTGTAGTTGATAAGTTGACTAAGGGTCACAAGAGCTTTAATCCTATGGATAGAGGTCTTGTTGTTTCGGCATGGAATGTTGGAGAACTTGACCAAATGGCGCTTCGCCCTTGTCACACATTCTTCCAGTTTCAAGCAAGAGAGCTTGATTTGTGGGAAAGAAAAAGATTATGGGATAATAAAAACCCATTTGTTGACATGTCTTTTCACAACATGGAGACAGACGAGGTAGATTTATTTTTAAATGACGTAAAAATTCCTAAATACGAACTCTCTCTTCAGCTCTACCAGCGCTCTGCAGATACTTTCCTTGGCGTGCCATTTAACATCGCATCGTACTCATTGCTGCTTCACATGGTATGTCATGTAACTGGAATGAAGCCAGGAAAGTTTGTTCATACTTTTGGAGATGCACATCTTTATCTAAATCATAAGGAGCAGGTAAATAAATTACTATCAAGAACACTAAATCCACAATCTGAAGATGGCGTTTTTGAAGAAGGTGAAATATATGAATTCTTTGATGGAAGAGACCCAGTAACTGGCCCATATGATGGCCCTAAATTACCTACCTTGTGGCTTAATCCTGAAGTTAAGAATATCTTTGACTTCCAATATGATGACATCAAGGTTTTGAACTATAACCCTTTTCCAACAATATCTGCACCAGTAGCTGTTTAAAAAAATTTTTTTCATTTGAATATAAATTACTACATTTGCATCAAAGCAAAAATTTATGTTCAATCATCAGTATAATTTCGACATTGAAATTCCTAAGGAATTAATTACAAAAGAAAAGCACGACCATATCTTTGAAGATTTGCTCGAAAATAAAGTTCTCATTGGTCTTTGTGGGTATGGTAAATCAGGTAAAGACACAATAGCTAAGAAATTTATTGATGAATATGGATTTCATCGTGTTGCATTTGCAGATAACATTAAGATTGAGATGAATAAAAATCTTAAGACTGCTATTTACGACTACCTTTTTAATGTGCATAACCTACCTAACTTAAAAAAGAAAGATATTGAAGATGGTCTTATGTTGGAGGATAATAGAACTCTGACTTTTGATATGATGGATTTTCAGACAGAGGATATTCCTATTAAGAAGAGGCTCCGTCCATTTATCATTTGGTACGGAGAGAAACTTCGTGAATTAAATGGTGAATACTACTGGATTAATAAAGCCATGGAAATTGATGCATGTGGTCACGACAACATAATTTTATCTGATGTTCGTAGAGCCAAGGAGCTCGATATATTTATGAACTCAAATTTCTTCAAGAAAAGGTCTGAACTTGCATTTGCAGCTGCTGGTGTTTCATCTGGATTTGGCGATACCAAACTTAAGAATTATTCTTCGCTATTATTTCATGTAAGTCAACTTGGTCTAAAGGATTCTGATGTCCTAACTCATGAGTGCATAAGAATTGCTGAAGAAAACTGGCTCTTCGACCACACTTTTTATATTGACTCAAGACTTCCTGGTGAAGGTCAATATAGAAACAATTCAATCAACTTTCAAACAAAGGAAGTTGTAAAGAAATTCGGAATATCAAAGCCAGATAAAATGTTAAATTTTCCAGGTAAACAAACAAGTATTCTTGATTTATGAAAAAATATGTATTCGAAATAACCCTAACAGAAGAAGACCTTTGTGGTGATGAAATGTGGGAAGATATAATGAGTGAAACAAATTCTGAAGGAATTGCTGAATTAACTCAAGCTCTTAGAGAGTCATTACTTGGGCAATATGCACTGTTACCTCCAGATGGAGAAGAAATAGCGAAAGGAGCTGTTAGACTTAAGAGTTTTACTGATAACGATTAAATAAAGTGAGAGAATATATACACCCAGAAATTGACCATAGTTTTACCATCAAGGATGTAGGTTGGTTTGAGATTGAGATTGATGGTGTAAAAGTTCACAGGCGTGAGATTGATGGGTTTCTTAGTATGGCGAATGCCGCATCGTGTAGTACAAGTTTTGGCGCAAATGATTTATCACTATGTATTTTACAACATGTGTTAGCAGTCAAAAATCAAAAGTCATAGATATTGTCGTACCCGTAGTTGTGAGTGAAATCTTTTATGAACACTCCAGCTACTGAATTTGCTTGGTCCTCGATGTGACCTCCAATGTTTTGTACTTTATCTCCATTACCAAACATGCCGAGTTCTCTTTGTCTATTATGAACAAGCTCGTGAGCAATACTCCTTAATATGTCAACAAGGGCTCTCCCGTTGCATCTAATGTGATTTGTGTTATCAGACGGAACATATGAAGCCGTTGTCTGAATAAACTCATCTCTGCCCCTCCTAAGGCAAACACTAACTGGTTCCTGCATCTTAAGCTTTCCACAAACAAAACTGATGAAGTCCTTGACAACTCCAATTTTTTCTGGTGTCATCCCCTCAATTCCTTTCTGAACTTTTAGCTTGTGGACAACGGGTGTTGCCCCAAGATTGGTCACGACTTCTCTTTGCTCCTTGATAACTTTTTTTGATTCACTCACTGTTAGACTTGCGTCAAATGCAGCATCCTTTGTATCTCCAAGTTTATCAAGATACCCAGCCTTTCTCAATGTTTTGTAAATAAGGTTTTCATTTGAGTATTCACCATCCTTAGCAAGACCAATAGCTCTTAGGCCGCCAAGTTTATTCTTTAACTTCTCAGCCGCCTTGAATTGCCTATCATTGTCCTTGATGTCAACAATCACATCAATATCATTCATGATGCTTGCTGATTTTTCCTTCACAGTTTCAAAGTCAATTGTAGGCTTATCCTTTCTTGGAGGAACAACCCAGTCATTATTCTTTATGCTATAGATGGCTTTGTATTCATATTGATTTTCTACATCCTTGGCAAAAGGCTCAACTTCAAATCCATAAATAGAGATTTTATGATTGTCAACCCACTTCTTTTTCTTAAGATATAAGTAATCCTCAAGAAATAGAACATCCTTAAGGTCTTTGTAATCAACAATCAGGTGAAGGTCTATATCACTCTCGTCAGTCCACCCATAATTAGCAAGACTTCCTGTGAATAAAATATCTTTCACATCCAGGTCCAACTCAAGGGATTTAAAATATGAGTTTGCTATATCTATTAGAGCTTGTCTAACTTCTGGCTTAAGCGTGTCATCGGAATTCCAAATTTGTGGGTTTAATTCACTACGCAAGGGCGCAACAGGAATCGTCACATCATCTGGAGTAATTTCTTCATCCATGATAATGTAAGTGAGATTCTTGTACGGCTCAAAATACTTAGCAGGACCTTTTTTGTTCCTATACTTAGCACTTCTCTTGGCTGTTTGAGATAAATTTCTCCCCTCTTCTGGTATTTTATTTTTTCTTTCCACCGAATTTAGCGCCTATACTCATGATTCTGAATTCAAAATATTTATCAGAGTGGTCATATTTAAGTCGGATTACGTCAATTGCACCCAATCTAACTCTAAGTTCAAACTTATCCCATTGCACGTTTGGTGCTCTCCATCCATTTAAAATTTTCATACTTTTCGTTTTACTATAAATAGTCATGAAAAGATAAAGTTACCCTATCTTATGTACTTTAAAATAGTTTCTATATTTATTCTTGCTAATTTTGTACAATTTGGTGTTGCTTCCTTCATCTCCAGCATACTCGCTGATTGGTAAATTATTTTTCGATATTAAATCTTTGAGGTCACTCGTTTTTATATTCCAGACCTCTCCAAAAAATGGAAAGAATGTTGTGAAATAATCCGCCTCAGTAACTTCAATTCCAGATGGCAATCCTCTACACTCAAATTCAATTACCAAGTTTCCAGTATCTCTCGGATAAACATCAGTTTTAATTTCATATGTATAAGTTTTTGCTCCATAACCCATCATTAAGTCATATCTACTATCTTTTCCTTGAGTCTGATGTATAAAAGTAAACCCAAGGCTCTCCATCAGTTTGGCCATTTCTAATTCCCCAGTGTGTCCATATTTCATATCTTCACTGAATTTATAGACCCCTTTTTTATATTTGCTGATGTCGTAAGTAAATGTCTTCATTGTCTTCATTGTCTCTATATGCAAATATATAAAAACAATAGCACAAAAAAAAGCCCTGGCAATTGCCAAGGCTTTTAGATGTGTAGGTATTATTTATCTATTTTCGTCAGAAGGTATTTGGTATTTCATCATCCTACTCCACTTGTCTTTTTCACCCTCGTTTACATGTATGATATTTTTCTTCTTATTGTGCTCGTTTACATCAAGACCCCTATTAGGTTTCTTAGATTTATTCTCAACAATTGTTGGCGTGTCAAAGACCTCATCATCAAATGAAATAGATTTTATAGACTTAGGCATTTGCTCCATCTCCTTAATGAGAGATTCTACCCTATCGAAGGTTAGCCCCCTCTTTGATACTGGTGCAACATTTTTTTCTGGAGTGGGTGAGCCCTCTTCTTCAGAAAGGATTTTTTTTGCCTCAATGATTACCAATTTTCTAAACTGCTCTTCGTTTATTACTTTCTTATCCATAATTTTTTAATAGACACTTTCTCATAAATAGACAAAAAAATAGAATTTTAGCGCATTTGTTGCAAGTGTAAAAAAACTTTATTAATTTTACCAAAACAATTTACCCCAACATGAATAAAGAAGAAATAGAACAACTTAAAGAGTGCTTACTTGAAATGGACCCATGCATAAAATTTGACGAATCAATTGATGATAAGTTAATTGGCTATGCTGAAAGATTTGGTTGCGAATTAATACCTCTCTATGAGGGAGTTAACACATTTTTATTCGAAAATCCAGAGCTGGCTATTGACGAGGCATCAAAGTTAAGTGATAAAATCTGCCTCTTTCCAGATGTAAAAAGTAGTATTGTTGGATATGTAGTTCTTGAGCAGGGCGGTGTTGCTATTCTTCATGATAAAGAAGTTCTTTTAAATAATCTTGCTAAAGAATATGAAGAAAATGGGATGGAAATTGATGAGGAGTATGAAAGTTATTACTCTAATGCTGTTGAGTGGTATGAGTTTAATATAATTGGGACTGGGTTAAGCGACATGGCAACTCCAGCGTTTGCATGTACAGAGGAGTGGCCATTGCCAGATTTAACTGGCAACTAAACCATCCACTGCTCTGTGTTATTGTCTAAGAAGTTTTTTATAGCTTCCTTTTCATTTTTCACCTTACCATCGAAGATACTTGTTAGAACCAGCGATTTTGCTCTGCCCATTTTAACGCCATCTCTATTTGGTGTAAATTGACCCTCTGTGTCAATTATTTTATTTAATATGTATTCTTTGAACTCATCTCCTTTAAATGCCAAGTCATGGTCATCTTTTGGAAGAGCCCCAGACTCAAACTTTTTTGCTATTTCCCTGAATTCTGGAGATATGTAAATCGACTGAAGAACTGCATCCTTAGAAATTTTATACAACTTAGCCATTAGCATGGATTTCTCCAGTTGAGTTTTTGCAGAATTTTCTTTCTTTTTGTATTCAACAAGAGCCCTTGCGTAGTCAAGTATATAATTATCATTTGTGATGTTTTTCTCAATCAAGGGAAGAATGGAGTCAATAGGCTCATTATCAAACATCATGAAGGCCATCTCCCCAACGTTGTGTGCCCTGTCGAATACACTGTAATCTTTAATCTTAGGTTCAACACCAAAGATAGACTTGTACATTCCAAAATCTATAAGCATCTTAACCGCTCTTGCGAGGTCAGATTTTCCAATCATCTTCTCAAACTCCTTCAAGAATCTCTCCCTTGGAAGTTCGGCCTTATCCGAAAGCATGCTTGCATTTTTTTTGATAAGCTCAACTGTAGACGGGTCCCAGTCATAGTTATATCTTGCAGCAAATCTTACAGCCCTCAACATTCTAAGGGGGTCTTCAATGAAAGCATCTTCACTAACTGCTTTTATGACTCCCTTCTTTATATCCTCAAGACCAGAGCTATTTGCAATCATGTTTCCAGACAAGTCCATAGCAATTGCATTGATGGTGATGTCACGTCTATCGAGGTCATCCTGGATTGTGTACATAGGGTTTACATCAGATTTAATTCCCTTGTGCCCCTTAACACCAGGGTCTTTCATATCTTTTCTTGGGAGCATGATGTCAATTTCTGGAATAACACCATTCATATCAAGAAATTGATTGAACTTATCATTTCTTGAGACAAACTTTGTTGAACCGAAATCCTTTTTACCATTTTCATCTACATGAGAAGTATCTGTAGGTTTTCCATACTTAGAAAGAATCTTAAATAATTGGTCATAAGGAACTCCTCTGACAACGATGTCAAGGTCATCACTCGGAGTGCCCATGACAGCATCACGAACTATTCCTCCTACAGCATAAATTTCTCCACCAGCAGCAAGTACATCATTTTTAAACTCAAGTGCATTAAGCATTGATACAAGTCTATCCTTCTGTGATGGTTCCATATTCTCACCTATAAACTCTTTTTGAAGAATTTCCTGTATCTTTTTTCTAACTTCCTTGCTCATTTATCTTATTTTTATTAAATAGTTGAAACATTTGTTTTATCTATACGTAGAATATACAAAAAAGTTTCAATAAAATAACATCATGAGCAGACAAGAAGCTAATAGAAAAATTATCCAGGAGCTATCCAAGGCAGTAGAAAAATATCCAAGCCTAAGATTCCACCAGTTGTTATACAATATGGATGTACATGTTCCAGTTCCAATCCTAAATGAACAAGGTCATCAAGAAGGAATGCACTTCAAGGACCTTCACTCTGAGGAAAGTTCTGATACTTTTAATAGAATGACTAAGGATTATTGATATGCCTACTAAGAAAAAACGGTTAAAAGACGAAAAAATAAACATACCTGTAGAGTTTAATTGCGTATCAATCATGGGCTACTTATTCATGGATTGGAGGTGGTTTAGAAACTCTCGTCTCGGCTGGAAGTGGTCTTGCAAGTATCATCCAGAGGTTGTTGTCTTAGATGAATACTTAATGTGGCAATCATTTCATATAAGATAAATTCTTAAATTTATTGAAATATTTTTGTTAAATTTGCGTATAAAATAAAAAAAATGAATGAACAAGAGGAAATATTAAGAGAATTTGATGCTGAATTTGGATATTATCCAATGACCACAAGTGATTGTGAATTGACAAACTGGCTTATCAAAAAATTAATCGAATCAAGAGCGGAGTCTAAATCAAATTAAGCACTTTTTTTATTAAAAAAATGAGAAATTTTAAAACAAAAATAGAAGGACACGAAGAGGAATTTGACTTTGAATGTTATGAAAATACAGAGTCAATAGAAATTGGAGACAAGTATATTTTCTTTTTTGGAGGCATTGCAGACGTTCAAGTTTGTGATTCTGAAAGTGTAAAAGTAGAGGTAAACAAAAATGATAGAGTCAGGGACCACACTAAAATAGATTTGGTTACTGGATTTTGGAGGAATTGTTTTAAAATTAAGTCAACCAATTTTGACCTTAATACAATATAATAATTTACCAAAATTGAAACATTATATTTTTATTTGCGTATAAAACAAAAAACATATACCATGTCAGATAACGGATGTATAATTAGGTCTATTTTAGATAATGACTTATACAAGTTCACAATGCAACAAGCTGTCGTTGAACGATTTCAAAGAAATTACGTGAAATATAATTTCATAAATCGAGGTAAAACAAAATTTCCAGATGGATTCGATGTCCAGCTTAGGCAGGAGATAAAAAAGATGGAGCAACTTGCTCTAACACAAGAGGAATCACTTTACCTGTCTCTTAATTGCTCATTTTTTAAGCCAACCTACATTGACTTCCTTAAGAGTTATCGCTATGATTCCTCTGAAATAGGAATTACACAAGATGGTGGAGACCTAACAATAACAATTACTGGATATTGGTATAGAACAATTCTCTGGGAGGTTCCACTTATGGCGCTCATCTCTGAATTATACTTCAAGATGACTGGAGAGCCAATAAAAACCAAAAATGAAAGAACTGATAATAATGTTAAAAAAGGTAAGGATTTCCACATCAACTCAATAAAAGTTGCTGATTTCGGAACAAGAAGACGCTATTCTTTCGATAACCAAATGGAAGTAGTCCAAGACCTAATGAGTTGTTTCAATAACGGAAATCCATTTCTTGTTGGCACATCAAATGTGTACATCGCAATGAAAAATGGCATCAGACCAATCGGTACACACGCACATGAGTGGTTTATGTTTCATGCTGTAGAGTATGGATACACGATGGCCAACTATAGAGCTCTTGAAAATTGGGTTAAAGTTTATGGCGGAGACCTTGGTATTGCACTTTCTGATACATTTACAACAGATGTATTCTTTAGAAGCTTTGACAAAAAGTTTGCTAAATTATTTGATGGTGTTCGCCATGATAGTGGAGACCCCTATGAATTTGCAGATAAGGTGGTTTCTCACTATAAAAAACTGGGAATTGACCCTATTTCAAAAACTATTGTGTTCTCAGATGGCCTCGATACCACACTTGCTATTGAGCTCCATAAGTATTGTAGAAAGATTGGAGTTATGTGTTCATTCGGAATTGGAACCAACTTAACAAATGATGTTGGTGTTAAACCTTTGAATATGGTAATTAAAATCGTTCAAGTTAAAGTTGGAGATATTTGGGTTGACACAGTGAAACTTAGTGATAACCCAATCAAACACACTGGAACTGAAGATGAGATTAAGCTTTGCAAAGACACTCTTCGTATTCGAGCAATAAACAAAAAGCTTGCAGAAACTCACTAAAAAACATTTTGCAATACAAAATTAATTTATTAGATTTGCATTATAAAAAAGTATAATGAGACTTATCACAAGAGAGTTGGTTTTAAGAAGTGACCTTGGTATTCATGGTAATTTATTCGGAGGCACAATGATGTGTTTCTTAGATAAAGCTGCAGCCATAGAGGCAACAAGACTTTGCCAGTCAAATAAAATGGTTACAGCTGAAATAGAGGCTGTGAAATTTATACGAAAGGTCAAAGAAAATCAGCAAGTTTGGATTTACGGAGAAGTTGATAGCGTAGGAAACACATCTATTGTATTAAGGCTTGAGGCCAGAAAATACAATGTTTATACTGGGGAAGAGAAATTAGTTTGTCATACAAAAGTGGTTTTTGTTCGAATTGATGATGAAGGAAATAAGCGACCTCTTGGAGTTGGTGCAAAAATGGAGATAGAAAAACAAATAAAAGAAAAATCATTACATGAACAAGCCGAAAATTGAAGTAACCTCTGAAGAAAGAGACTACGACAAGTACTTTAAAATAGACAAAGCTACTGTCACCCAAACAAGTGAATCTGGAGAGGTAACTACTTACAATAGATTTAAGCTCACTCGACCAGATGCTGTTGCAGTTATTGTTTACAATTCTGATGATGATACTGTAGTTATTATTAAGCAGCATAGATACCCAACACACGGAAAAGTAACTTCTGACATATATGAAATAATTGCTGGAAAAATGGATGAGGGTGAAGACCCAAAACAAACCGCAATCAGAGAAGTTCAAGAAGAGGTTGGATACCTGATTCAAGAAAATAACTTAATCTATAAGAGTAGTTTTTTTGCGTCTCCTGGATATTCTTCAGAAATTATTCACCTATACGCTGCAAGCGTAACCAATGCTGATAGAGTTTCTGGTGGAGGCGGAGTAGAAGGGGAACATGAGAACATCGAAATATTTCATGTGCCAGCTCCAGAATTTTTCAACATGTTTGTTAGAGGTGAAATAATTGATGCAAAATCAATCATCGGAGCCAACGCTCTTTGGCACCTAAGAAATGATGACCGAGTTGAGATTGGATTAAAATATTATGAGCAGCTAAGACTTGATAACGCAAGAAAAATAGCTGACGAAGTTATTAACGACCCAGAGGCCCAAGACGATGCAGGTGAAATTATTGGATAAGAGAGTAGGATTATACTTTGGTTCATTTAATCCAATTCACGTTGGACACCTTGTTGTTGCCGAAATTTCACTATGCCAAACTAACTTAGATGAAATTTGGTTTGTTGTATCCCCAGAAAATCCAGCCAAGAGATTGACTGGTGAGCTTGAGGATGAATCTCATAGACTTGAAATGGTTAAGAGGGCAATTTCTGGAGAACCAAAATTCTTTGCTTGTGATATTGAATTTGGAATGCCAAGACCGTCTTACACAGCGAGTACTCTTAAATTACTTCGTGAACAAAATCCTGAGACACACTTTTCGATTATTGCTGGAACAGATACCCAGAGAAAAATGGGTAACTACTGGAAAAATAAAGATGAAATACTTGACATGCACGACATCATCGTATATCCAAGGACTATCTCAGAGAAGGATTCTAAGTGGCAACTCACAGAGAAAGCTCACTCAGTGTCAACCTACCTTGAGAACGTTCCGCAAATTGATGTATCTGCTACTTACATAAGAAATAACATTCAAAACAATAAGTCAATCAAATACCTTGTATCTGATTCAGTTATTGACTACATCAAACAACACAATTTATTCAATAAAAAATAATATCATGGAAACAAAAGGTAATTTAAACTATGCTGCCGTTGCAGAAGGTATTTCTGAGTGGCTTAAGGAATATGCTCAAAAATCTGGAACAAAAGGATTTGTAATGGGTGTGTCAGGCGGAACTGATTCTGCTGTGGTATCTACCCTTTGCGCAAAGACTGGTTTACCTCTTCTAATTTTAGAAATGCCTATTCATCAAGGTTCTGATGAAGTTATAAGAGCTCAAGACCATATTAAGTGGCTTAAGGCAAGTTATCCGAATGTGGAGTCAAAAATTATTGACCTTACAGATGCTTATGATATTCTTTCTGAAGATTTTGAAAAAGGAGAGCCTTGTTTTGGAAAGCAAATTACCGAAGAACAATTCTTTTTTTCTTTGGCCAATACACGCTCAAGACTTAGAATGACAACTCTTTACCAATTTGCTGGAATGTACAAATTACTTGTCGCTGGGACTGGAAATAAAGTTGAAGACTTCGGAATCGGATTCTACACTAAGTATGGCGATGGTGGAGTTGACCTTTCTCCAATTGCAGACCTTATGAAATCTGAGGTCTATGCTCTTGGTCGTGAACTTGGAGTTATTGAGAGTATATTGACAGCTGCTCCAACAGATGGATTGCATTCTGATGGAAGAACTGATGAGGACCAAATTGGTGCTACCTATGATGAGCTTGAGTGGGCTATGAATTGGATTGGTGAGCATACAAACGTTGAACAGGGGGTTGGTGCTTATTACGTAGATTCTGAAGATAAAAATCTTTCTGAGCGACAAGTTGATGTTTTAAGAATTTACAAAAATTTCAACACATCTAATAAGCATAAGATGGACCCAATACCAGTATTTAACACTTCTAAATTTAGAAACTAATGGAAAATTGGATTTTGTTTTTTAAGATTATTGCCTGGGTAATTGGTGTTTTGTCAACCTTAATTGGGCTGTTCATAATATGTGCTGGTTGGGGATATGAGGGTTCTCTTGAACAGATTATTGATAAAATGAATGGTTATACAAAAGTATTCAAACCCCTTCCATTTCTTCTTACTTCCCTTATTTGTTGGGCATTCATAATAGCGTTTTGGTAATGGATAAGTGGGATAAAATATCTATGTTAATAATGGTTATTTGCACTATAATCAGCCTTCTTTGTTGTCTTTAATGTTAATAAATTGAAAGTAGCAGTAATCGGCTCAAGAAATTTTCAAGACTATGATAGACTCAAGAGAATTCTTGACCTTTATCCAATTAAAGTAATAGTCTCAGGTGGAGCCATTGGCGCTGACTCACTTGGTGATAAGTATGCTGATGAAAAAGGTTTGCAGAAAGAAATCTATAAGCCCGATTGGGACCTATTTGGTAAGTCGGCTGGTTTCCTTAGAAACACAACTATTATAGAAAATTCAAACATGGTTGTGGCCTTCTGGGACGGAGCAAGCAAGGGAACTAAAGACTCTCTTGATAAGGCTAAAAAACTAAAGAAGACTACTTTGATTGTCTATTTTTGAACCAAGCGTAAATTTTTCTCTTTGCAAGATATATGAAGACAATAAATTTTTGAGAGAAGCTTCTCTTACTTCTCTTATCCCTAATGTGCTTCTTAATAATTTTTTGCTTTTCCTCTTTGATTGCAGCAGCCATCTCATACTCCTCATCCTTCAAGCAAATGTTAATCCACATCCTGGCCAGCCTCAGACTATCTCCAAAGCTAAGATTGGCACACTCAGTATTATACCAATCTCTAATGAATTTTGTTTTTTTATCTGCTTTTAACATTTTGCGCAATCAATTTCTAAGTTCTACTATAAATAGAGCCTATAAATTCTAAACCCCAGTGTTTATGCGCAAAAATTATAAAAAAATTAGATAAAATCAGGACTATTATCTTTGTCCAAATCTCTCTTCTCTACTTTGAATGAGAGCTATTTCATCAAGTGGAATGTCAACGTGCTCATTATCATTGTTTAACCCAGTGAAAAACCCTTTCTTTAGAACTACTGGTGAGTAAACTTTGCCGTCTTTTGAATGGATAAAGTGCTTTCTGTTAATTGCATCACCCACCTCATCCTCTGAGTATTTCTTAGACATAACACCCTCGAACTCTTCTCTTATGATATTTTTGATTACATCTTTCATTGGCACACTTTCTCATAAATAGTTTAAAACTATTGATATTGAATAGTATTAATCTTATTTTTTAATAAAAATTATTATGACTTTAGAAAATTCAAATTCAACAACTTCTTTTGGGAACTCAAATTTTTGTATTGGAACAACAACTGGAGGAACTTTTATCCTTAGTTCATTTGGAGAGGAAACTATTGAGAGCTTCCAGTTCAAGGAAACCATTGATGGAAACTTCATTGAGGTTGTTAAGAGACAAAAGCCAAATTCAAACTTCCAATTAGCAGTGTGGCCTCCAAAAGAACCTTCAGATAGGGTATTTAAGGAAATTTATGGAATCACAAGGGGTGAGGATGGAAAAAAGACTCTTAAATTATTGAGAACAATCGAGGCCTCTGTTACGCCTGGTCACTATGTAGATGAAAGTTTTGAATTTCCAGAGTAATGCCTATTCTTGTTGAGGGCATAGACTATTACTGGGAAGAAGTAGATGGTATTAAATATCGTGTATTTACCGAGGCCTATCTTCTAAGGCGTGGGTTTTGTTGCAATAATTTTTGCAAAAACTGCCCTTATAAAAAAAAGAATAGAAAATAGAAACATTCTACCCATACTCTACGTATAACCAACCATGTGGAAATTCCCTAATTACGAAATTGGACAGCCAATACCATGGGACCTTCTTGAGCAAGAGTTTGAGTGGTTCAGAGATATGAAGGGTGTCAAGCAGGATGCAATCTGGCATGCTGAAGGGGATGTTTTTATCCACACTAAGATGGTTGCAGAGGCTCTTGTCAGCCATCCAGACTTCCAGCAATATTCAGAACAAGATAAGCATATTCTATTTGCCGTTGCAATGCTTCATGATGTTGAGAAACGCTCCACAACTCTTGAGGAAGAGATTGATGGAGTGATGAGAATAACATCGAGAGCTCACGCAAAAAAGGGTGAGAGAACTGCACGACTCATCTTGTATAAAGAAATTCCAACTCCATTCTGGATTCGAGAACATATTTGTAAATTAGTTCGTCACCACGGCCTTCCAATTTGGGCAATTGAGAAAGAAAATCCTCAGTTTGAAGTTGTATCCGCAAGTGTTAAACTTGACACGAAGATGCTTGCCCTATTTGCTAAGGCTGACATACTTGGTAGAGTTGCGGACGATGCCGATGAAATGATGACAAGAGTAGAGCTTTTTGAGGAACTTTGCAGAGAAAACAACTGCTACGGAGTTCCAAGATTCTTCAAGAGCAATTCTGGAAAAAGACATTATTTCCAGAAGCAGGGAGAGTCTTTTATTGAGTATGAACCCTTTGATGAGAGAAAGTTTACTGCCTATCTGATGTGTGCGCTTCCTGGGAGTGGAAAAGATACTTATATCAAAAATCTTATGCCAAATTTACCAGTTGTTTCATTGGATGACATAAGAAGAAAAAATAAGATAAAGAGAGGTGATACAAAAGGAGAGGGGCACGCAATTCAAGAGGCAAAAGAACTTTCTAAGACCTACATGAGAGCTCATAAGGATTTTATCTGGAATGCAACAAACATTACAAGAGAAATGAGAAGCAAGCTCATAAGTGATTTCGAAGATTACGGTGGAAATGTGGAAATAATTTATATTGAGGTTCCATACAAGGACCTCATCAGACAAAATCACAACAGAGAACATAAGGTTCCAGAGAAATCTCTTGAAAGATTAATCTCTGGACTTGAGGTTCCAGATGTAACAGAGTGTCATAATTTAATAGTTCAAAATATTTGTAACAGCAAATGAAAGAGTCAACTAAACAAAAAATACAAGATGCCATTAATGACATTAAGGAGTTCGGTGGACTTAGAGACCCGAAGATGAAAGAAGTCATCAATAAATTAAAAAAAGTCCTTAAAGAAGAGGAGAAGTCCAAAAAATAACCTACATTTGTCACATGGAGAATCAAGAGACACCAGAACAAGAAAAAATCAGAGAACTTGAAGCACAAGTTTTCTTACTGAATTCAAACAATGCAGCACTTGAGCTAATAAACGTTAAGCTTGGATATTCAACCAGGATAATGTCAGAGTTCCACCTAACACAGGATGATAGGGAAAATATAGCCAACTCAATAGATATGGCCACAAATGCTACAGAAGTTAAGACAGTATACGATGAGTACTATAAGCTTTTGAACAACAAGGCGCTTAAGGAGGGGATGGAAGAATTTCAAATGTCACCATCATTCAGAGATAATATAGTTAACTACTTAACTGTGTCCAGCGGATACGACCCTTTTGAGAAATTGGCCGATGATGTTGTTATAATAAAAGCTTATTTTGATTTTGAAAACAAGATTAGAAGCACTCCAGATGCAGGTCAAAGACTTGCAATGACTGATAAATTGCTGGAGACCAGGGCTGCAACCACCGAGGCGCTCAATAGAATTATTGACACCATTAATACTTTCCTCAAAGAAGAAGAATAGCAAATTTAGCGTACTATTTATTAGTACATGGAAATTGTTAGAAAAATAGTCAGAGAGGAACTCGCTAAAGCACTCTTACAACTAAAGGAGTCAACTGCCTTCGCAAAGAACGATGAGCAAATAATCTATAATTTTGATGCTGGCAGAACATTCGGCATAAATAAACTCGCTAAAGATATTCGTGGCCTTGACATGTATTACATGAATAGCTACTTTCCAAATTCAGAGATGAAGGAAACATGGATGTTTGAGACTGAGACCAACTATGGAGGAAGCCAACTCATAGAAATCACCCACCAAGTTGGACATGACTACAAAAGTCAGTGGAAACTAAATGTTGCCGAAGCAGAGAGGGGGTCAAGTGAGCCTCAAATAATTGCGACAAGCGGAACCATTGAGGGATATGATAATTTTATTGAAAGAGTCAACTCAACTCTCCAGAATACAATAGATACTGGTCTGTTGTAATAACTCTAAAAATCAACACCCCTCAACAATTCTTCTTACATCACTGTAAACTTCGTCAATAGCCTTTTCGCTGTTTACAACGGAAACTTTACCACGTCCCTCAAAATAATTCATTGCTGGAGTTGTCTCACTCTGATAAGCACTCCACCTCGTAGGAAAAGCCTCTGCCGTGTCATCCAATCTACCACTCACCTTGCCCCTCTCAATAATTCTATTTTGAGCAACCCACTTAGGAACATCAAGATGAATAACTGTTGACACAGGAGTTCCCCTCTTATTTAAGAATTGGTCAAGCATCTTTGCCTGTCCAGGAGTTCTTGGGAACCCATCAAATATAAATCCAACTGACTTGGTATCATCAATTATCTCTTGCTTAATCATTTCATTTACAATGTCATCTGGCAACAACCCACCTGAATTAACAATTTTATCAGCAAGAAGACCAATTTTAGTTTTTTCCTCCTGATTTTTTCTGATGATGTCTCCTGTTGATATGTGTCTTAATCCAAATTCCTCAGATATTTTCTTAGACATCGTTCCCTTTCCAGTTCCAGGAGGGCCAAAAATGATTATGTTTTTCATGTACTTTTTATATTTTACTCAGACAAATGTAGTTATTTTTTTGTGTAAATGAAATATAATCACTAAATTTGTTCAACATAAAATTAAACTTCATGAGCGAAGAAATAAAAAAGCCAAACAAATTATCTGAGTGCTTTGAAAGCTTGGACAATATTCTTGCCGAGTCTGAGGATGGAGATTGGTTTAAGACTGCAGATGAAGAAGATGCAGTCATTCAGTCTCACCATGGACTTGGCAGGTGGATAAGAAATAATTGGGGGTTGTCGAGTTCTGATAGCAATTTGTATAATTACCTGACAAAACTTGGACTCAAACATCCAGATGACATGTCAGCGCTCATACTTACATCATATCACCGACACCTCAATAAAAAAGAACTTGAACTTGACGAACAAGTTAAACAGTATATTGAGTTCTGGAAAAATAATAAATAATGTTAGACTAAGATTAATTATGAAAGAAATAAGCCAGAGAGAGATTAGGGAAATTGCAGAGAATATCGTTGACAAGACAAAGAACTCTGATGCAGTTGATGACGTTTCAGAAATTTTGAAAGAAATGCTCAAGAAAATGGATGTTGCCGTTGAGGAAATTAAAAACAATCCAAACTGTAAGTGTACAAATTGTAAGTGCAACAAATAAATTTGACCCAGATGAAAAATACAGAAAATACTAATCGAAAATTTAGTGTTCAAATAACGGAAGATGGAAAACAAATGCTCATCCTCGATGATAGGATTGATGGCCTGTTCTCCAGAATTTCATTTCATGAAGACCTGGACCTAACAATCTCAGAGAAGAAAGAACTTGGCAAAACTGTTGTTGATAAGTTGTTTAAGATTCTTTCTGATAGAGATTTAAAAAATAGCTTTAGTGGTTGGGACGAAAAATGTGAAGCTTTTAAGGATGCATATCACATTGAATCAGTCAATAAGACAAACTCAAAGACGACTGTAGTCTGGCTCTTAACAACATTGCTTGGGATTTCTCAAGATGAGGCCTCAAGAAGATATGACACAGCAGAGGAGTTAATCGCTCACCCAGACTTCAAGGGAAAGAAAAATACTATAGTAGAAAAAATCTATCTAAGTAAAAATAATCTTGTGTCTGTGTAACATTTTGCTATTAATCACGTATAACAAATAACAAATAAAATATGTCAGAAACAAATCAACAAACAAAATCAGAACTATCTAACCAAGAGAAGGTTGAGTTCTTAAGGGCAATGTTCTCAACTCTTGAGATTGATGAACAGGCGGTATTTACTCAGTGGTGCCATGAGCAAGTTGAGAAAGGTGGCGCAAAGCTTCTTGGGCAAAAAATGCAAGAAGTTAATGATAAGATGAATAATTTCATCGCTAAGGCCTATGACCAAGCTACAAAGGGAGCTAAATTTATTTACGACAAGACAAATGAAGCACTTGAACCTCGTCAAGAGGATGAAATTCAAAATAAACCAAAAGATGATGGTCCATCATTTTTTAGTTAAAATATAATAGCTGAGAAAATCTCCAATTTCTCTTTTATTGGTTCAAAGAAAAAGCTCTGCCTCGGCAGGGCTTTTTTGATTATATCCCATGTTCATTGTACCAATTGAACTCATCGAATTCATCCTCCTGAGTCATTTCGCTCGCCTCCTGAGCAACTTCCTCCAATATTACATCATCAATAACAGCTTGCTCCATCGTATTCTTGTTTTTTTATAAATATGAATTATTTTTGGATTAAAACTTATTTTTAACTACATTTGTTGTATGAATAATGTTAGAAATAATAGAGAGATTGTTGAATTGTTCATAGACTCTATTATGAATACAGAGCTTAGAGTTGGCTATAGAAGAAGGTTGTGTGCAATTAATAGCTATAAAAAATCAATGCTTCACATTATTCTTTGCCATCAAGAAGAAATAAATAGAAAATATTGTAGATGAAAAAACATACATCCAATGAAAATAATATACGTTAACACGCCAATGCAAGATGATAGCACGCTCAACCCACAGGTGATTGATGGATGCATTCCAAAGTGGTGTGTGAAAAGTGAGCTCGTAAAGATAGACCATAATCTTCGTCAATTTTTTGAAGATAAGTGGAATTGGCTCCAGCAACGAGAAAAAAGCAATAATGTAATTGGATTTTACCTTTACGATGTCCAACCTGTCAACGGAATAATTGATGAAAATAAAAATCTTACAGGACAGGGTGCGCTTATTGTGAGGTTTGACTACATAAAAAACAACCAATGAGAAAAGAACTTGACGAACAGGGAAAAATTAAGATAATCCCAAAAAACGTTTACTTGATAAAGAACGTTAACTATACGGAGTACAAGAATATATATGAGTGGGAGTGTATCGCTGAATCTGAAACATCATATAAGTTTTCTGATAAATTACTTGATAGAGTTTTTTGGATTGAGAAAGACAATTTTTACTCAAGCGCCTTTGGGCCCAGAGGATACCACGTATTTGAGTGCATCTATGACCACAAAGATGAGCAGGCAAGGGTTTTAAAAATGTTAGTACAGAAATAATGGAGTTTAAGATATTAAGAGATATAAAGAAGTTGAAGACAACGAATACCTTTGTCATACTTCTTACGTTCATGGAAAACGATGCAGATGACTTCACCACAGAAAAATTTGAGATTCCAGAAGACAAGTTGAGTGACCCTGAGTATAAGAGGGAGTTGGAAAAATTTATCATGCACATCAATGAGTGCGTTAGGATGGACTCCGAGGGAAGGGGAGGAATTGATTCTGCTCAAGAGTTGTATGATAGATACAAGGTGGTTGAGAATTGGTCAAAGTATTGTGCAAACATATATGAAGACCACTATGACCCAGATGATGAAGATGCTGAGTTGGAGAATAGTGAAAATTATGATGAGAACTGGGGTTATCATATTCCAACAGATACATTTGGTAGTTTCTACAACTCATACTACGATTGCAAGGTTATTTATTATGACCAAAATGGTGATGAATTTCCTGTGGAGATAAAATACTAAAGAAATGATAAGAGATAAAGAATTGTTACAATTTTTGGAGCTTGGTACATATCAGGAGAAGAAGAAGTGGCTCACATTAGAAGAGAAAAAGCTTATCGCCCAAGAGAGAATTCCAATGTGGAACAAAAGTAGGCTTAATGATTATTTTGATTCTAACGTTCCAAAGTGGCACTTTAATAGAGAGTTTGAAGAAATTCTTTGGTCTGGCCAGGAAGAGTTTGAAAGACGCTCAAAAGAGTGGGGTATTCTAAATGTTAGTCAACTAATTGAGTCAAGAACTTTTAATTACTATTTTGAAGAGGGCACAGAAGTTATGCTTGATGAATATGTAATGAGCGATACCTACAAGAGGGTGTATGTTGATTTGATTGGTAGGAAAGCTATCGTCACAAGATGCTACAGCGACTTTCACGCATTTGCTCAGGGCTCATCATATGGGCATGACCTTAAATTTGAAGATGGAGTCTACATTCCTCAAGGAATTGATGAGACTACATTTATGCCAATGGGATATATCCCAACTTACATGATAAAAAAGTATGAAAAAAATAAAAGTTAAAAATGAAATCGGCTATGTAAGTCTTGTGGGATTCTTGAAAAAAGATTTTCCAATGGAGCATGGCAATTATTTTTCACTGGGAGGATTCCATGTCTTGAACATGTGGTATGAAAACTTTAAGCACCTGGCTCTTGAAAAAGAGTTCATTGATGCAATTCAGTTTGGAGAAAGTCATATCATAATTGTTGATGAGAGCATCCCAGATGACTACCTCAATGATGACCCATGCTTTACTGGTGGAAGAGGAACCACCCCTGAGGTAAACAAGGAAATATATGAGTTCATGTACCCAAGATTTTCTAAGCTAAAGTGTATGTGCTGCAGCTCAGCTCAATATAAGTCTGTGAGAAAATCATCCTCAATATCCAGCAAGGCAGGAATATCCTTGTCAAAGGGGAGGTGCCTAATTTGCACAAGAGAAGTATTGCTTAATAACAATGCAGAAGTGAGTCAAGAAATCTGGGACAAACTTCTGGCTGTGCATAGTGATGCTCCGAGTGAGCAAGGCGTTTACTTAGCTCCATGGAGATTTGAAACTGCAACTGCATCAGTATCAGAAGACATTAGCCCAGAGATGTTAACTAAGTCAAGATATTCAATTTACGATTTAACAGCGCCCTTTGCACGCTCCACTGCACAAAACAAAAATGAAGTTGGGTCAGAGTTTAAGCCAAGCAAAACACTTAAGTCAAGATATGCAACCAAGAAGGTGAACTCAGAGTTCTTTGGAATGATAAAGGTTGATGACCTTAGGGATGAAAAATAAATCAAATAAATAATACGGAGCACTTATATGACAGTCGATGACGACAGGATAGGAATAATTAATTTAAACAAAAAGATAAATTATGTATATAGATAAAATAGAAGACATACCAGCTGAGGCACTTGCGGTACTTAAGAAAAAATTCAGCAACAGCGACATCGACTTTGAGTCTATGGAGGAAATTTGTGAATTAATTAGAGAAGCCAGTTATGACTACAAGGAGTCAACAGACTCTTGCTACATCACATGCACCTATTTTCTAAAAATAGAAGATTGGAAATTTGAAATTGATGGGAACTCATATAGAAAAGACCAGAGCGTTTGTGATGAGGAACTTGATGATGGATTCACACTCACTTCTATTGAGCAGGAGAAGAAAAATAAGCTATCAAAACAAAAAGCCGATAGAGCGAAGTCTGATGAGAGCTGGAGAGCGCTCCTGAGTTCCATTAAGGACAATGCGACTCCAGAAGAAATATTTAATACACTCAAGGAATATAAATTCCCAAAAATTTGGTAACATGAACACTGTAGACGGAGGCGACCTCTTAAGACACCTATCATTCTGGCACAAAAAGACAGATGATGAGTGCATCCAAATGGCAACAAATAATAGAGGAGTTGACGCTGAACAAGCACTCTTAAATATAATTGAGAGAGACTTATGCACAGGCATAAATAATGGGTTAGTAAAATTTTTAACATTAGAAAATAATGGACAGTGAAAAATTAATACCAGTGACCTATGATGAAGAGGTCATTGGTCACACGGATGGGAACGGAGCAATAACTTTTTTGAGTGATGAGCTTAGAGATAAAGTTATGAGAGCAAAGGTGGTTGGCGTTTCATCAAGAAAGTTAGAAGATAATTCAATGGAGAATTTCGACCTTGAAAAATTTAAAGATTTTGTCAATACATATGACAGTCAGCCTGGACACAAGAGTTACTCAACTGAGACGGTAATAAATGATTTCCTCTATGGAATTGGAATCTGCATTGAAGATTCTGTTGGCGAAGACTTCAAGTGGGCAGATGGATTCAAGAGATTTAAGGATTTTCTCTTAAATCACCTAAAGGCGGTCCCAAATAATTCTCTCCCAAAAAAATGCTACTGCGGTAATCCAGTCGATGAGTCAAATTCAGACTGTGTAGAATTTAACCTCTGTAGAGACCATAAGATGGATGCCTGAGGCACATCTCGCATAAAAATAATACTATTCTTGAAACATTGAGCTTTTTCTTTCGTATAACTCAATATGGAACTACAATTGACAGAAGAATCCATCAAGAACTATCTTGAGGAAAACTATGATGAGGACTCACTCATTCAACAGGTAGATGATGCGAAGTCAGATTATCTTGACGATGACTGGGAAGAAGAATTTGAGGATGAGCATGAAGCATACCAGGAGACTGGTCGTGGTGAAGCTGAGGCTCAAGTTAGAATAGAGATTGAGAGAGATATTCTTGGCAAGCTCAATATCGAATACTTTGAGTTTGAGAGACAAGTCGGAAAGACAATCTCTGATATAATTACAGATGTTTACTCTTGCTTGGAAGAATGAAAAATTATTTCCTAAAACACTACAAGTCCTCCAATAGCGGATGGGGCAAAGATGTTGAGTCTCATAAATTCTGGCTAATGCTCGGCCATAGGGAGCCAGGCTCCATTGTTGAATATCAACCAGGAGATAAGACTTTTAGATATTGCCACGTTGCAGATGATGATGAAAATGTTCTCTTAGATATTAGTGTCAATAAGGTTCTGTCTGAAAATAGAGAGAGACCCCATGACTTTGATAACCACGATAGAAAGAAAAAGTTTCTCCTACAGGTTTGTGATTTTTTAAATTCTGGACAAACTCTCAAGGATTCTAAGGGATTTTTCTACATCAGTGAGTTTGCCTGGGATATTGGTGAGTCAAATTATACACTGAACCTTATCAGGTCAGATGAGTCAAGACCCAATGAAACCAGAAAAAAATTAGGAGGATTCATAAACAAAGCAACAGGAGATGCACACCTATTCGAATTCTATTGCTTTGGAAGGAAGATGAGGGACAATAGAAAAAAACTAATGAAGCAAATCTGCAATGCCTGCAATCAAGGTCTTATTGATTTTTAGTAAACTAAAAAATAAAGAAAAAAGCGAACCGCCCAAAAATTTTTGACAACCTCATCATTTTTTTGCAAAATCCTTTCCACTATAACTCTCTATTTTTGTTGTAATTACAAATCTTTTCCATTATAACCCCCTTATTGTAAATTATTTTCCAATATTTTGACATCTATTTATTGTTATGGATGCCTATGTTGACGATGACACTTTTGATGAGCTTGACTACTATAGCAAGGGCTCCTTCTTGTATGAGGGACAAATATACATGAGAGTCGGTGCCAGCGAAAAGGAAATAATCAAGGGATTGAAATCCATTTTCAATAAGCATCCAGATGATGATGTTAAACTCAAGGCTGTCTACGAAATTGTTGTGATGCTTATGGAAAAAATCCACAAGAAGTATTGTTAATCAATATTTTTTTCTTAAATTTGTCCATGCTTCTATTAATTAAGGAAAAGTACTGCTAAAAAATGAAATCCATATCACAATCTACAACTAAAAAACTGATTAAGGAACCACCCATGAAGCTTCGCATTAATCCATTTAACTTTATCAAGAGTGAGGTAGCATTCTTTAAACTGGATATTAAGCTCCTGATTGATAAAATTTATAATAAGCACTGTAGTTGAGCAACTCAAGAATATATCCATTAGGTTTATTTCAGAACGAAATTTTGAAATATTTGAAACTACCAGTCAGAAGCGAAATTACTGAACAAGAAATAAATCTGATAAAATCAGAGAAGTGTCTTAATACCATCCAAAAACTCATGGAGAAAATTAAAAATAAGCACTGCGATGAAAGTTGGTAAATTTAAAATGAAAGAAATCCAGAGCAAGCAAGAGGGTTTTAGATTCAGTAAGATACAAGAGGTCCAACTCTATGAAATATCACTGGCGCTCCTTGAGTTGAGAGTTTCAAGAATGTACAAGGAGATTCTCAGGAAGCATTGTTCATAAAAATTTGCACAGTAATTATTTTTTTTATATTTTTGTCCCCAACTAATATTAACAAAAATTATTTAAGATGAAATTTGAAATCGAAGAAAATTCAATAACAACAAGCCAGAAGCCATTCGCTGTTGAATCTGACGTTAGAATCTGGGTTGCCAATGACTACTCTAAGTTTGTTCTCAATGAATTCAATAGAGACCCAGGTCACTATAAGAAAGTTCTTGAATCAATCAGCGCAAATGACTACACACAGTATCAACCAATTCTTGTTGACAAGAACATGAACATCGTTGATGGTCAAAATCGCTTCCTGGCTTGCAAGGAACTTGGACTTCCAATCTATTTCATTGTCTCCACAGAGATTCACATCTTTGCAGCTGCAGACATCAATCAAGCTTCTAAGAATTGGAGCATGCAAGACTACGTTCAACACTACTCCAAGAGAGGAAAGGCACCCTACACAAAGATGCTTGACCTTTGCGCTAAGTACGGACAGAGAATTTCTGTAATCGCTCAGTTTGGAAAAATGGTGGATGGTGTAAAATCTCACACCGATAATGTTAAGAAGGGGAATTTTACATTTAGAGATGACATTGATGTTGATGGATTCTTTCAACACCTGGCCACCTTCCAGAAGTACTACAAGTTCTCAACAAACGAGAGGTTTGTTAAGGCCCTCCTCAAGATGTACATGCATCCAGAGTACAGCGAGAAGACAATGGCAAATAAACTCAGAATTGTGAGCGCAATTGTTCATGACCAACCAAACGTTGAATTGATGCTTGGTGAGCTCGTTAAGCTTTATAATTATAAGTCAAGAAAACCAATTACTGTTAAGTAATTTTTAAGTTACAATGGGTCTGGGGCCAGCAAGCAGTTGGCCCCAATTCCTGTTTGATTTTTAATTTATGGAGAAATTTATTGTGCAGCTGGTCTGGAGTGACCTTGAGCTGACGGGGTTTATTGTAAATGGAAAACACATGTCACCAGAAGAGTTTGAGAAAACTCACGTTATGCCAATAATGGAAAATCAATGGATTCTTGAAGATTTATTTGTCTTAACACGAATCCTTAAGGCTAAGATTATGAGCAACCACTGTTAGTTGTTCCTTATTTTGAGTCTCTTCACATCCTTTGAGTCGTAGTAAATGGTATCTATCTTATAGACCGTCTTCCTTACAACACTATCTACTATAATTATGTTGTATATAATCGTATCCCTCAAGGCGTATTTTAAACTAATTAACTCGCTCGATTCTAATCTCATTTTTGGCAACATCATAACATCCTTGGACTTGACGGTTTCAACTTTATATTCTGGAGCAACTGGCCTATGAGTGCTCACTTGACCTTGCTCAATGATGCCATGAAGACTATCAACACTTTGCTTGTACATGTTATCCCTGCCCTCAAACTCAATCAACAACTCATTTAACAGAGAGTCACTCGTGGCCTGCATGTGTTGAATCTCATTTACTTGTATTTTTTCCTCCTGGTAATTTAATAGAAAATCATCAGACTTACACATCTTCACCATGAAGATTAGGGTGATGGCAGATAAAATAATGAATACGTATTTTGCTTGTAATTTCATGTGCTTAGTTTTTGTGAATTTTCTCAAGAGTGTTTATTAATTTTTCGTTTAGAGCCTTGTAGTCAGACTGAAGAGTCTTAACCTCCTCCTGGAGCGCCTCAATTTGATTTGTGAGTGTGCTCTTGTTGTCGTAGTACAAGTATCCAACCGCCATTAGCGACATGAATAATAACGCCACAATTGGATTCTTTACAAATTCACCGAATGATACTGTTGGTAATGCCATAATTTGTTATTGTTAGTTATTAATAAATATGCATTTTTTTGACCATCACATATTTTTTAATTATATTTGCAATTAAATGAGAGAAATAATTGATACACAATATACAGAATTTTTTGAAGTCGGAGATAAGGTTTGCCTTGTGTCTAAGTGCGGAGTTGTAGTCAAGACCTACGAGCTCAATGAGAAAAAACATATCATTGGCGGAGATTTAATCGTCTGCTGGGACACAAAGGTTGAGTGTGACTTTGAAATTTGCTCTGGAGATAAGGAAAATTTCCTCTTCAAGATTGAGGACTCATATCAGTTTGAATATATTAATGACGATGGAACTATTAAATTTGAAAAATAAATTCGTGAACTTGAAAAGCCAGAGAGATTCCATTATAAAAAAATGGGAGGATTCTGGGCTCCTCGATGGACTTGATGGCTCAAGAGAGAGGGAGAGTGTAGCACAACTGTACGAATCTCAGGCTTCACAACTTCTCGATTCAATGCCCATCTCAACAGAGGATACAATAACTTACTTCCAGAATAGATTAGATGGGGCTCGTACACCCAAGCAAAAGATTCGGCCCATGCAACAGCTCATCAAGATTATGATGGTCAACATAATTAAAAAACATTGCGTGTGATTGACCTAAAACATTCTGGAATTGACCTAATACACTTTGGAGTTGATGCTGAGGCGGTGATTACTGCTATTCTCAATAGAGAGATTCTTAAGGAAATCTCTAAGGAGCACTTTAAAGACTCCACCTACAATGTTGATGATGCAATTGCCTCAAATGTCAGGGCGTATCAAATTTGCATGGATGGTTCAGACTTAGAGGGAGCATCTGAGGCACTATCAAGGATTATTCAGCTAATGGCCAGGAAAATTAAAAATAGACACTGTGAGTAACTCTTTTGTACTTAGACTTCAGCAGGCTGGTAAGATGCATTATTTCAATGCAGACCCATCAATCGAAATGGAAATCGAGAAGTTCTCATTTGCCCTTGAGCTGGATATGAAGATGTATGATGAATTTTGCGAAGGAGCATCTCCAGCAGATGCCGCTGAGTGTCTTAGGCTTGGAAAGGCACACTGCGGAAATTTGATTGTCGCACTCATGAAGAAAATAAATAGAGACCACTGCACATAACAGACATGACAGAAAATTCAAACACAATAGATAGCACAAGTGTATTTGCTGCGCAATTTCATGAATTTCGCCAGATGATTAGAAATTACGCTAAAACCCTTCCAGACAAAGACGAACTTACCTTCCTTAGTGTAGAATTAGATTTTTCAATTCAAGATAAGAACTATGAGATGGCCACTGGGGACCTTTATCGTATTATTAAGCTGATGATTAAAAAAATTAATGACAAGCACTGCATTTAATATTTCAATAAATTAAATACAACCAATGATTATACCAAGTCAACTATATAACCCAACTCAGGAGGACCAGAGTATTCGTGGATACATCAAGGCATATGATGAGGCAATTGAAATCATAAATGAAAGAATTGAGAATGATTTTGGATTTCCTGAGATGCCAGGATTCTCTCACGATGACATTACCATGGGACTGCAGCTTTGCTATAGAGTTAATATCATACTTCGAATGGTCCATATTTTTGAGAAGTATTGTGATGAAGAACCAAATCTTGTGGTTTCATGATACCAGAAGATTTACCACAAATAAGATTTCCAGGATTTAGCGAGCTGGAGACAATTGAGACTCTTGAGCAAATGGGGAATTTACATTTTTATACAATAGGCGCAGATGAGCGCTCCATTAGGAAGTGGAAATACTATCTTGGCGTTGCAATCTTTCTTAGAATTAAAATGATGAATAATAAGCACTGCCAATGACACAAGAAGAGAGGTCTGAGTTCATGAGAATTCGAATGGCAAGATACAATGCGCTGTCTCATGAAGATAAAATCTGTGCTGCAAATCTTGGCTACAGATTTGCTGTGGCGGATGGTGACCTCAATCAATCTCGGAAAAATCTACAAGGAGTCATTAGGCTCATCATTGAAAAAATTAAAGATAGACACTGTGAGTAATCCATACACAAATAGGCTCGGACCTCTTTTTGATAAGTATCTTGGTCGAGAAGGATATAGGAGCATCCCAGATATTCCAATTGAAGGGAGATTGCTCATTAACGAACTAATGCTTAGGCGAGACCTTCATGATATTGAGAGTGGGGTGCGCCTCAGCCTGGATTTCTATGCATCATCATGTGGATTGGTGGCCTCAAGACTCACCAATGACCTCATTGAAAACATCAGAAGGAAACATTGCTGACCATGCGGAACCAACAGTGAATTCGGCAAGTTAATTCCTGTGGTCATTCCGCCTATGTAAGTCAATTGCACACTGTTATTCAGGGCTTTTTTGGTCTAAAGATTCCTGTGGTCATTCCGAATTGAAAACATCAGAAGGAAACATTGCTGACCATGCGGAATCGACAGCTAATTCGGCATGTTGATTTATTTATTTCTTTTGCTTATATTTTTGAAAAACAAATTATGAAAATTAAAGAATTAAGAAAAAGATTGGCAGAGTATGGTGATGATGACATTGTATATTCTGAGAGTAGAGGAGACAACATGACAAGCCCAAGTTTGTACGATAATGGATTTACAGATGATAGAGAATTTGGAAGTTACTTTGGGTCCATTGAGGAAGCTCTGGAAGAAGGAGTTCCTAAGGAGAACATAAAGAGACAAGTATTGTTAACTGGACATTCTTAAAATTATGGAAAGAGAGAAGATAAGTTTTAGCGAGGAGCAGATGCACGAGCTATGGAATGGTGTCTACTGGAAAGATGTGGCATTTGAGTTTGAGGGAGACACCTACACGCAGGTGGATAAGATTAATACATCAGATATGTCTGACGGAGATTCACATGACTACATCGTCAAGAGAGGTTCTGATGGGAAGTTCTTCAGTTTTAATGTCTGGGATGCTGGAGAACACAATGGGTACATCATTTCTGATGGGGATGAGTTCCCAATGGTTGAGGTCATTCCCCAGGAGACCGTTACTATTAAGTGGAAGTGATGAATGTACAAGATAGAGAACTTCTGCAGCGCCAGATAATCATTGATGGTCACAACAAGAATGTGGGTGAGTGGAGAAGGGCTGGTGAAGCTGGACCTGGACTTCTTTTCTTCTGCCAGTTCATGATTTACATGGATGGATTCATGGAGAAATACCTTGACCTTGATAAACTTACTGTGCCAGTTGGTGGCGGAGATAGAGAGCGAAATATGTACATGAAGAAATTCATCCTCCAAGCCATCATAATGCACTACACTGGAGATATTGACTTGCATAGCGATAATCCGTTTGGGCTATAGTCCAGAATTTGACTCAAAAATTTTGGTAGAAAAATTTTTTCAGATGCACTTTCTCAAGAGTCAAAAAGAAAAGGGGTACCCCCCTTTGTTGGAGTGGTGTCCAGAATTTGACTCAAAAATTTTGGGAAAAAATTTTTTCTGGTGTACTTTCTCAAGAGTCAAAAAAAAAGGGGTACCCCCTATTTTTTATATCGTTTCGATGGTTGAGAATATTTGTCGAGGACAGTCTCACGGACAAAGTGTCCTTGAGGACCAGGAGAGGCTGTATTCGTTGGTTGAGAAATTTGGTAAAAATTTGGGAAAAAAAATGTGAGAGGTCCTGGACCCTATTTGGGGGTACAGCTTATTTAGCCGCTTATTATCCGAGCGAGCCTAAATAGACCCCTTATTTAGGGGTTTATATGCCCATTAGGGGCGTTATACCAACAGACCCCTTAAATAGGCTACAAGGGGCTAAAATTCTCTCCCCTTGTGCTTATCCTTGCGAGTGTAAGACTTTTTGCTCTTGTGTACTCTGTGGTGGCAAATGTTGAGGTTGTTCTCAATTTCTATCTCTCTGCGAATTGCACGCTCTGAGTTTAGAATTTGCTGCCGAGTAATTTTTCCTATCTTAATTGCTTTCATGACTTTGTTTGTTTGTATATATATAACAACTAAAATCCTAAAAATCACATGACTATTTTTATTGTGATTTTTAAGAATCGAGTTGTTATATGTATATAGGAAGCCCGTCAGTGAAACAGAAGACGCAAGGATAATCCGCCCCTGCCTTATATTCTAAGTTTAGAATAATTCTAAATAATAATATCATGTAACATTATTATTTTTTGCACGTATAAAAAAGCATAAAGCTTTTTAGAAAGTTTGTGATTTTTAAGAATTGAGTTGTTATAATTATGTAACTCAATAAGAAAAAAACTTAAGTTTTTTTAAAAAAGTTTAAAAGATTTGTGATTTTTAGGAATTGAGTTGTTATAAGTATGTAACCAAACAAAAACAAACAAATATGAAAAATTTAAAGCACGTAACCAAAGCACAAGCAGTAGCAATGTTCGAGAACTACAAAACTCTTTCAGCTTCAGGAGTAGCATTTTCTTCATTAACTTATTTAGTTGATGTTTCAGAGAGCAAAACTGTAAATGGCGAAAAGTTGTTGAAAAAGTTGATTAAGATTAACGCTACAATTGGCTCGGATTACGAGAAAAAAGTAAACCGAATTGTTGAGAACAAGCAAGGTGAAGTGATTAACTTTGTGGCACAACCACAATTCGGGAAAGAATACTACATTGAGGGCGCACCCGTAGTATTGGACACAAAAACAAGAACAAAAAGATACCTTGTGTTCATTGTTGAAAACCACACTAAGCCAAGCGCACGTCAATTGTTCATAGCTTCGACAATGCAAGAAGTTGAGAAGGAGAAAGTTTGGAATAGCGACTACATTACACCCGCAGGACTTAACCCTAAGCCAAGCACAAGCGGACGTGGAGCAGTTGACCAAGAAAATGACTTTGCTTTCAGAACGGTTGACTTCAACAACTTGAAAGGCTTTGTAATTGGCGGAACTGACTACCGAATTATTGACTAACAAGTCAAGCAAAGATAGCAAAGGGGGCGGAAACGCTCCCTTTTTTTGTGCCTTAAAAATAACTCTCCCTATCTTGTGATTTTTAAGAATTTAGTTGTTATATAGTTGAACCAATAAAGAAAGCAACCATGAAAAATTACTGAGTGCCTTAACTCTCCCTTAGTCAAGAGCGTATTGTATTCTCAAATGAATTTGATGTAATCTACCATGATTGACCGCTCCTCGCAAGGGGGCGGAAAAACGTATTTTCAGAAGTTTCTTAAACCTCTCCCTAAAAAAAATAAAGTGCAGGTCGGAGTCTACCCTCTGCAGAAATCTCTCCCTGAACCCGTATCGCTTTCGCACCTACAACAATATAACAACTGGATTCTTAAAAATCACAGACTCTCCCCTTTGTGATTTTTAAGAACTGGGTTGTTATATGATTGAACAAATAAGACAAGCAACATGGTACAGAAATTAATTGAAATGTTTCAAGCTCCCTATATTGTGGAACCGATTGAAATTAAGTGCGGACGCACAAAGCGAAGAGAGAGAAGAGCGAAAATGAAGCGATAAACTCCCTTGTGATTTTTTCCTCATAAAATTATGAGTTAAAAATAAGTTGTGATTTTTAAGAGTTTAGTTGTTATATTGATGTAACCAAATAAAACAAATATTATGGCAGTAGGTTTTAATACTCCCTCAAAGTTAAAAAATGAGACGATTGACAAAGAAAGAGAGGCACGTTCTAACCAAGCCTTAAAGGCGGAGGTGATTGATAAGGTGAATTTGACTGCAAACTTTATTATTAGCCCTGAATTTCAGACTCTCTCCCCAATTCAGAAGGCACAAGTTTTGTCTGACTTCGCACACCTCTCAAGGGTTATTAGTTCCCTGTGATTTTTAAGAATTGAGTTGTTATAATTATGCAACCAAATAACAAAGAAATGGCAAAGATAAAATTAGTGGTATTCAATGAGCATACTCTTGGATATATAAGCCCTGAACTTCCTCAATACGTTCAACCTCTTAGAGCGTCAATTCTTAAGGGCGCACCATTTGAAACACATGAGACTTCTAAGTATATTTCAAAGGCTGACAATATTCGCTTGGCTTCCGCAAAGGACTTTGATGATTTTCGTTGTTCATTTGTTGGGTATAGCAAAGAAGAGTATGAATTTCAAGAGTTGTGATTTTTAAGATTCGGGTTGTTATATTGATGTAACCAAACAAAAGAGAGCATTATGAAATTGATTTTAGAAAAAGAAGAGGCACTTGCAATTATTCACTCCGCACTTTGCAACGGAGGACTTTCAGAACTTCGATACAGCGGTGTTGTCTTGGATGTGAGCAAAGAAGATTACCAACAAGCGAAGCAAGAGTTGCTTGATGGTGGAGAGAAAGACATTTGCAGAGAGGATGTGTGGGTGCAGATTCTTCGAGCAGGAAAACCACTTCAATTCCTTGATGAAGAGGGCGATGAAGCACAAGAATTCAACCTTGACAAGGCGATTGAGGAGATGAGCAAGGAGGAGGCTTTGGATGTTGTAAATTGCATTAAGGAGGAGCAGGATGATGCTTACACTGGAACTGAATTATTACAATTCTGCCTATATGGAGAAGTAATTTTTGGATAAAATTTTCATAGCACATAGACCCTCGTTGTCATTGACTTCGGGGGTTTTGTGATTTTTAAGATTCGAGTTGTTATATGTGTGAAACAAACAAACAACATTATGAATATTGGAGAAACTATTGACGGCAACAAAATTGGACAGAGAGATTTTGACCCAAATGAATTAGCGACAGCAATGAGAAAGGGTGCCTTTTGGACAGTTGCAAGTTGGGGTGCGAGAGGTTGGATGAGAAACAAAAACCTTTGGCTTCGCTTCATGGTAAGTGGACACCACCACAAGGGGCACGTTTACATTACACTTGCTTGGGACGACACTTTTACGCTTTACTACACAACAAGCAGGGGCAAGATTGTTGACAAGCGAGAGAGTGTGTATATTGATGAGTTGGTGCAAGTAATTGATAACAGAATTGAGAGAATTGAAGCCTATGAATAGGCTTCAATTCTTTGTGATTTTTAAGATTTGAGTTGTTATAATATTGTAAGTGGCTAACACCGATACGGGCATGACATTGAAAAATGGCGGAAGAGTAGACTCCGACCTACCTTTATTTTTTTTATGGCTCAAAAAGATTCTGTGATTTTTAAGAATTGAGTTGTTATAAGAGAAACAAACAACATGGACAACATTGTAAGAGAGGTGGTACACGCTTCGCAAATAGCAGCTGGAGATACTATTGAGATTAAAGGAGAGTTAAGAACTGTTTGCTCAAAAGACATACACAGTGGCGGATTTTGTGGAACTTCAATTTTTGGCATTACTTATTTCCCAGAGACAGGATACCAAAAAGTTGTTAGGGTTAAATTTGCAGTGCCTACAAGTGATGGGATTGTTTATAGGTAGGTTGTGATTTTTAAGAATTGAGTTGTTATATGAGTGAACCAAACAACAAAGATATGCAGAACGCACAAGAAATTTTTAAGGGAGCAACGGATATAGAAACAAGAACAGGGTTGTTTCATGCGTGGCTAAAGGCTCAAGGTGATGATATAAAGCTTCGCTATGCTATTAATTGGAGAATGGCTCACACACTTTTCAATGTGTCTTGCAAATTCTTCGATTCAAAGGATATTCAAAACATTGACTTTTATAAAATTTACAAGTCTAAAGATATGGGCGTTTGGTCGCATGGTGGAAAAGTGATTGTGTGATTTTTAAGATTTGAGTTGTTATATTGATGTAACCAAACAACAAAGATATGATAACAAAAGACTTAACAAAAGAAATGTATTTTACAGAAGGACAAGGGACAACTGTAAGAGAGATTGAACAACTTGCAATTGCATTGCTTAAGACTACTTGGACGATTGACATTTACAGATTTAAGGATGCAAGTGTGATTAACTTGTTCGACTTGGGTTGGAGATTTGAGTTCAACACAAGAAAAAGAGCAGCAGGGCTTTGTAACTACCGAGATAAGACCATTTCTGTTTCAAAGTGGTTGCTCGGACAAAACTTGCACAAGGGGTTGGAATTTGAAAACACATTGCGCCACGAGATTTCTCATGCACTTGATGGAGCGATGGGAGGTAGAAACAACCACAACCAAATTTGGAAAATGATTGCAAGAAAAGTGCTTTGCACGGCTGAAAGATGTTACACAAGCGAGCAGATTTCTGTTACAGAGACCACAAAATATACTTTGATTTGTGATACTTGTAATACAAAAACACCGAGCCACAAAGTAAAGAAAAGAAAGTCAGCTTGCGGAAAGTGTTGCAATGCGCACAACTTCGGTAGATACTCAGAAAAATATGCGCTTCGACAAGTGCAGAACTATTAAAAATATTTGTTTGTTTGCTTGTTTGTGAGGTAGGGCGTTGTTTCCCTACCTTTTTTTTGTTTCCTCAAATTAAACTCTCCCTTTGTGATTTTTAAGAATTGAGTTGTTATATGGGTAAGGGAATTGCAAGTCCTAAAGAGATTAAATGCAAGTAGTATATTGACCTCTCACGCCAACCCTCCCTAACCTTGCTTAGGGTTGAGTTGGATGACGCACATGAATGGCAAAAGCTAACTAATCTTTTAGCCCTCTCCCTTTGGGAGGGGGTTTTGTGATTTTTAAGAATTGAGTTGTTATAAGGATATGCAAAAGAATAAGAAAAAATTAATTGTTGCACGTCAAGCTTGTATTGATGCGAAAGTTGGGGAGGAAATAGTTTGTCCCTCCTGTTCAACAAAACACATTAAGAAGTCTTATCAGAGTGTATTCTGCAAGACTTTCAAGGGTACAAGATGCAAAGATAACTATTGGAACAATGTTGACCAAAGCAAGCGTTGCAATACGACAAGGATTTCCCCAGCAAATGCAGCATACCATGCGGATGTAATTCTCCCTTCAATAGCTTCAAAATTAGGATTTCCTGATGTTGAGACAATGAAAAGCCACGTTGACGATTTTGATGGTTCATGGGAGGCTCATGGGTGTCATATTGAGCCTTGTGAATTTTGTGGATTAAGACATGAATATTGTCAGTGTGGAGATGGTTGTGATTTTTAAGAAACCAATTGTTATAATAACATGATTACAATATTAATAGCGATTCTTCTGTATAATTTCGTGGTGAGGGTAAGCCGCATTGAGCCGCAGAAGATAATGCTACAACCAGTTCCTTTGGCTCAAGGACGCATTGACAGCCCACAAGCGAGGGCAAGGTCTCCAGGTTAAAAAAATAGTTGTTTAACATTTTAAAAAAGAAAAACAGAAAAACCCCAGCCTAAAAAGGTTGGGGTTTTGTGATTTTTAAGAATTGAGTTGTTATATGTGTGAACCAAACAAAAACAACATGAAATTTACATTTGGATTTTACAACGGCTGCTACTGGCTAATAATTTCAACAGCAGAACAACTTGTTTATGCTCTTGAAAATATGAGAATGACACAGCAGAACATTGATGTGTATGTTGATGCACTTTCTAAATTTAGAGTGGTTTACCTGAATGAGATGGGTGGATACCACACAGGGAGAGTTCAGGAAGTTCATACCGAAAAGACTCAAATAATTGTCAAGGACAATTGTGAATTCCCTACGAATATGGATAGAGTTGAGATGATGAAGGCTGAGTTGCTTGTGGAGATTAACGCAATTGAGAAAGAATTGGGTCTCCCCTTGACAAAGGAGCTTATTTTGTGATTTTTAAGAACTCAGTTGTTATAAGTTCATGAAAGAGGCAATAGAAAACTTAAAAGAGTGGGGCAAGGATACCCAGAAGAAAATTCACGAGGCGAAAGTTCTTGAATTGGAGGCGGTGATTCGATTCATTCTTAACAACCAACCTTATGATGCTTTTTACTTGCACGGAGCAGTGAGTCTTCGAGGTGAACAGGGGATGATGTGGTTGTCAATGGATGACGGAATGCCTGTTCTTTATGTTAATTGGGATGAGTGCAACCCATTCGATGACCAGCAAGAACTTTTTGAAGAACTTTTTGAAGGTGATTTCTCAGGTGATAAGCTGGTGAAGATTACAGGGATTAAAATTTGATTTTTAAGAAACCAGAAAAGCTCTGGATACGATTGAGATGAGAAACTAAAGATATTTGTTTGCCTGTTTGTTTTAAGTTACACAGATTGGGGATGACCAGAAGGTTGTCCTTTTTCTGGTTTGTGATTTTTAAGAACCCAGTTGTTATATTGTTGAACCAAACATGAGCAAGATGAAGCACAGGGATAGACAAACTCACACAATTGAAAAACGCAAGAAGCAGGAGCAAGTTGAAAAAATTCGTGAGAAGCGTTGGGGAAATAAAGACAAAAAGAATATGAGCCTATTGCTCTTAGAAGCAAAGAAGATTCTTTTGCTCGTGTGATTTTTAAGAATTCAGTTGTTATAATATTGAAGCAAAAGCCGAAACGATGAAAAAAGTAGAAAAAAAGAAAGTGGTTGAATTCTTGAAAGCATTGGAAGAGAGTGGTATTATTGCACCTAACGCTCACAAGAAAGCTGCAGTGGTTGGTTCGGTAAAGGCAATAGTTGAGATGACAGAGGAAGAGCATGACGCTTTTCAGAAGGACACGCCCAGCCAGAGTGTTCAAATGTTTTTCTTTGAATACCAAGATTGGAAAGAAAGTAACGTGTGATTTTTAAGATTGCAGTTGTTATAATGCTATGAAATTCAAAGACAAAGAGAGGCGTAGAATTAAAAAAGAAGACACCATAAGTGTTTTCTCAGATGATAACTTTTGCGTTGTTATTCCTAAGACAGATTTGTCGGCTAAGGTTTATTCTTTTGGGTCGATGTGGTGTACAACTGATAAGAATGCATTTGAAAGCTACACATTTCCATTATTCATAATTATTGACAAGAAGCAGAGGGATGGTGAGGGAAGACAGAAAAAGTACCAACTTCACTTTGAAACAGAGGGTTTTAAGGACGAAACTTGTGAGGATGTAGATTTTGCTGAGTTTCTTTTTAACAACCCGCAGCTTAAGGAGTTATTCACCTCATTGGTCGAGAATAATGTTTACAAAAAATACAGAGAAATTGAAGCGTGGTTAAGCATGGAGTTCATGAATAAAAAAGAGGTCTTAACTTTTCCAAATTTTGATTTGTGTGATTTTTAAGATTGCAGTTGTTATAATTTTGTGTTCGCAGAACAGCGAAGCTTAAACCAAACAACAAACAATATGAGCGCAGTCGAAGGATTACTTATGAAGGTACTTTTTGGGATGTCACTTGATGAGTTCAAGGAGTTTAAAAAGTTAACCTCTGAACTCTTAGATGAAAATGGAGTTCCATTTGAGTACGATACGGTTGAGGAGATTAACCAAGCAGTTGCTAAGTCGAAAAGACTTTTGAGTTTGGCAGAAAAAAGAAATGAGATTTTATTGGCAACTCTCAATTAAGAGTTGACAAATTTAAAAATTATCAGTATATTTGTAGATAACAAAAAATCTTTTATTATGACCATTAATCAAGCACTCGATAAATTGACAAGCAAAGAAAACTTAAATGAGGAGCAAAAGAATTTGGTTGCTTCTCTCATAAAATTGAAAGTTGATTTTGGTGGTCGCACCAAGATTGACAATGCAGAAGAAGTTGAGAACATTATTGAGTTCGGAAATAAGAATGGTAAAGAAATTTAAGGTGTTTGGTTACACCTTTGTGTTTGGTTACACAATGATTAGGAGAGTCTTTGGCTCTCCTTTTCTGTTTTGTGATTTTTAAGAATCCAGTTGTTATATGTTTGGAAACGGGCCTGGCGCAAGTCGGAAGAGTGGACTCCAACCTGCCTTGTATTTTGGTCCCGCAAGTCTCCCTTGTGATTTTTAAGAATTGAGTTGTTATATGTGTAAACCAAAAAAAACACGATGAGAAGAACTGAAATTCTATGCCCCGACTGCATGAAGGGAAAATTGTTAACCTCAAACGAGATTAACGCAAATTGTGACCACTGCGGAGAGGACTTCATTATTACGGGAACAAACTCCGTAAGATACAAGAAAGATACTGACTTGAGTGAAGCGCAGAGGGCGAAGCCGAATAATGAATTGGCTTGTATTGCTTCAAATGGCGCACGAGTTAAAGCTGGAGCATTTGAGTACAGAAAGAAAATTCCACTAACACAGGAAATTAAGAACCTTCCTTGTGTTGACTACAAGACCATTTCAGACATTGATGATGGCTCAAAGTATGAGTGGGTTCAAATTGGAGAGGAAAAGTACGGGCGAAGTATGTATTGTCTTAAAACGGGAATTCGCAGAAGTCAAACAATGGGCGAGTTCTACGGAGGTGGTTCAGTTGACTAAAAAAAAGGATGCACATTTGCAAGAGTCACGTCAGATTTGGGGTGGCTCTTGTGATTTTTAAGAATTGAGTTGTTATATGTGTGAACCAAAAAAAAACACGACAATGGGACAATTTGCAAGAGCAGTAGAATTTGGGAATGCATTCATTAAGGAGCACCCACAACACAAAGCACAAGTATTGGACTACTTTCAGCTTATGAAGGATGAGTGCGAAGATGAGTGCGCAAGTGTTCAGAATGAGATTGAGCACTTTATTTCTTCTTGTGAAGATTTACTAATTGAAGACGAGGAATGATGAAGTGGAGTGTGAGAATTCTTAGCGTTGATGGAGATTGGAGAAATAGTGAAGACCCCCATCAGTGGTTTCGATTGGACGTAGAAGCTGATGATGAGGAACAAGCAAAGGAGGAGGGTGAAAAACAATTTCGATTGGGTGGAGATAATGAAGATAAGCCTATTTTCCAAATTCAAGCAATGAGGTTGTGATTTTTAAGAATTCAATTGTTATATAGATATGGAAAAATTAGGAGCAAAACTTGAAGGATTTAACCAAAGCGTTAAAGCGACAATTGAAGCACTTTTGGAAACAAAGGGAGTTGTTAGCAGATTCACAAACAGTCGTCTTGTGCTTGTAATTCATAGTGATGACGCTATGTTCAACTTAGGTTCAAGCGGTTGGCTTGTTGAGATTTCAGAAGATGGATTGTTTGACAATTCAGGATACGAATACAGCTTTGATTCTCTAAAATTAGAAGAGCTTTGTATTGCAGTTGATTCTGTGATTGATGGGATTACACCAACATTTCGAGTTGTTACTTCTGATGAAAATGAGGATGAAGTGATTGAGTACTTTGGTGATAAGGCAGATGCTTACAACAAATTTGTTAAAATTCAATGCAAAGGTGAGGGGGTGCGTCTTGAAGAGCGAGAGAGCGAACTTGACCGACACGGAATGCCGAAGTATGAAACTACTAATGAATACTTTGGAGAAGAAATTGAAAACTAAAAAGGATATGGCAAAGACAATAGATATTACAACAACTGGAGTTAAGGGCGGAGCGCCTAAGTCAACCACCACTGGCAAGGTAGAAGTTACCGACCACGATGAGGAATTTCACATAGCAGTTGATTGCTATGAGGAAAGAGGGGACTCATATAAGGAGAGAGAAAAAATTGAAGTTCACATTCAAATTGGAGATAATGTTTTCCGAGGAACTGTGGATGACCTAAAAAAATTATTGTTTTAAGAATTTGTTTGTTTGTTTGTTTGTTTGTTTGTTTGTTTGTTTGGTTATTAGGTAGGGCGTTGTTTCCCTACCTTTTTTTGTTTCAGCAAACTAAACTCTCCCTTTGTGATTTTTAAGATTCGAGTTGTTATAAAGTTATAAAAACAGAACCATGCCAAGAACAGAAGTTATAGCTAAGAGAGACCTCTCCCCTATTTTCAAGAAAGGTGATAAGGCAACTATAGTACCCGTTCTATATGAAGAGGATACTCTCATTCGAGATGAGATTCATGGCGTTTTCAAAAAGGATGGAGGGTTTGTCAAGATTTTTGAAATGGCGGACTTGAGAAGAAACTTGGAGGGATTGGAAATTAAAAAAATGCACGATAAGTTGTATGCGCCAAAGGGAAGCTACAAGAGTTCATATATTGAGCTTGCTGATGGAAGACAATACCCAAGTAGCCTTGTTCGTAGATATGAGGACTTCTTCGAGAAAGTGTGATTTTTAAGAATTGAGTTGTTATAGGGATATGAAAAAGATTCTAATTGTCGGAGCAGGAGCGTGTGGTCTTGCAATAAGCAGAGTTCTAAGCGCACAAAAACTTAGCGCTGAAGATGTTATTATTGTGACACCAGAGAACGTTGACCAACACAAGGAGGAAATTATGGCACAAAGTCAATTTGCACCAGAACCCATAGTGATTCATGCACAGCCAAAATTCAATGATGTTTTTATTCCCAGAATTAATGAAAAACCATTCTGGCAGACCATGAAAAAAAGCAAGAGAAAAAAGCGTTGATTGTGATTTTTAAGAATTCAATTGTTATGTGTGTAAACCAAACAAAAGGAAACATGAAAAAAAAGGCACATGAAATTGAAGTTGGAGATGTAATTGTTTTAACACTCTCAGATTTTGTAACATTTCCAGAAGGAAAAATACGTGTGCATGGCACTACAAAAAACATTCCGACAAAAATAAAAAAAGCATTTGAGGTCGGAAAGGTTCTTAGATTCGAGGTTGATGACATTACGGAGGAGTTTATTGATGATGAATTTTCTGAATTATATGGAGAAATGGATGAGCCATTGCCAGAACATACAAAATACACCTTTCACCACGAAAACTTAAATATGTTTGAGCTTCTTGATAAAAGTGGTTCTACCTATATTTGGAATGTGGAATAAACTTTGTGATTTTTAAGAATTCAATTGTTATATAGTCATGAGCAAAGTAACCATACAAGTAGAGAACGAACTGAAGGGCAGAAAGCCAGACTACGTTACAAATGGCATTCTGGATTGCGTTGGATTCTGGAACAAAAACGGAATGATTTCAGTTGCCAAGAACCGCTCTGGAGAGTGGGGCGACAAGGAAACCCAGAAGATGGCAAATACAATGAATGCAGATGATTTTCTTCTGGAGATGGTATTGAGAGATGCCAGAGCGTTTGTCAATTCAGACTTCGCAAAGAACTCTGGAGATAAATACGAATGCGGAAGAACCAGAAGCCACATATGGATTCACATAAATGACCAGAGAGTATTGATGATTCACGCTGGGTTGTGATTTTTAAGAATTCAATTGTTATATAGTCATGAGCAAACAACAGACACCAGAAGTAGACCACACAAAATTGGAGTGGATTTGCACCGACCCAGATAATTTCCAATATGGACGTAAAGTCAGCGATGGAGTATTCCAATTCAAAGAGTGGATTGGTGGAGCCAAGCTGGAAGTTCCAATTGGCAAGACTGTGAAGGAGTGTTTTGATGAGCCTGGCAGTTGGGAGGAAGACACAATTGTTCTTGCTAACTTTAACGAGAACGAAATTCGAGAGCATATTTCCGCATATTATTCTTCTCTTGAAGAACTCAAAGAAATTTATGGAGATGATTCTAATTGGATTATTGCCGAGTGTATATTCGAGCAACAGAGCGGACTCTATTAACCTTGTGATTTTTAAGAATTCAGTTGTTATAATTAAAAAGCAGACAACATGGCAATGGAAGTATTGAGTATTAAGAAATACAATGACAAGCAAACTCGCAAGTGGCAACAGCGCTATGATGAGGTGATGCAAAAAGTTAAGACAGGAGAGCGACACCTTACTGAGTTGCCACAACTTGCCTTCTTCATTTTCAATAAGAACTATGGCTATGTTGCTTTTGATGAGAGTCGAAACAAGGCACTTTGGGCAAAGTCAAAGAAAGCAGTTATTGAGTGGTGGGAAGATGAGGAGAGAAAAAGAAAAGTTCGAGGTTGGTGATTTTTAAGAATTCAGTTGTTATATGAATAAAACCAATGGGAGAGCCAGAATTTCAAATAGGAGATACCGTAACGCTTGACCGCTACAACCACATTGATGACGTTGAAGTCGTTAAGATTGTTGGTTATGGTGAGATGCCAATTAGCAAAACGCTAACTTATAAGATGGATGTTCGTGGAGTCATTATTGAGTCAACGGGTGGTTCTATTATGGAGTCAAAATTGTATGACCCAGTTTCAGATGACCAGAGACACCAGAAAAAAGGGCTTCATTTTGTTCGTTGTGATTTTTAAGATTTGAGTTGTTATATGTGTAAACCAAACAAATAGATATTATGGCAATCGAAAAAGATACTTACAAGACAGACGTTGTTTTCAGATGTGATAAGCACGGAGATTTTAAAGGAGTTGTATTTGCACTCTTTCCTCACGAGGTTTGCACTCTTGATGGTTCTGTAACATTCTATACTCACGTTGGGCAACATGGTTCAGCAGATTATAGACACTGCATAGGCAAGAGCCGAGTTGCAACCGAGCAGGAGTATGCTAACCTTAAAAAAGAAATGGAGAGCATTGGATATGACCTCAACATTGTTAAGAAACAAAATTACGATAAGTTTCTTGCGGACTACAAACGAGTACGTGGAATTAAATAAAAAACGATATGGATAAGTTTTACGTTAAAGTAGAGGGCGTTGGTACTACCAACCAAATTGCAAGTCGATTGAGAGATTTAGCAAGAGCAATTGATGAAGCTGGTGACGCTGGTGAAGAGAGCGTTGACCTAAAGAAAGCAAACCTTGATAATGTCGATGATATTTTGTATATTGAAGTAAGAAAGCGTGATTTTTAAGAACGCAGTTGTTATAAGAGAAACAAAACACCATGAGCAAATTTGCAAACGACTTAGAAAAAAAGATTTTAGGAAAGATTAACGCCATAGCCAAAGGCACAGAGACCGCAAAGGGCGCTGGTGTTAACGACCTCATAAAAAAACTCAAAGGCTACGATGAAGCAGCAGCAGAAGAGTTACAGAAGAAATACATTGCTGCAGTAAAATTGGCAGCAGAAGACAATAAGTAATTTTTTAGTCCAGCTATAGACTTGTCTCCTATAGCGCCTTTTAGTCCAGCGAGACCTCCAGCCTACCCGCTGGGGGTTTTTGCGTTTGTGATTTTTAAGAATCCAGTTGTTATACTAATGGAAACGGGCCTGGCGCAAGTCGGAAGAGTGGACTCCAACCTGCCTTATATTTTGGTCCGCAAGTTCCTCTTGTGATTTTTAAGAATCCAGTTGTTATATGTATGTGTTCGTAGAACGAGCGAAGAGATAACCAAACAAAAATCAGATGTCAAAAGAAGAAAAGGTAATTCAGACACCAGAGCAAGCACAGGCAATGCTTGGAAACATTCACAACTACGACAAGTACATTGTGTGTTTCTCTGGGGGAAAAGACTCGATTGCACTTCACCTGTTCCTTCTGGAACAAGGAGTTGACCCAGAAAAGATTGAACTTTGGCACCACGACATTGACGGAGAAGTTGCCAATGACGAAAAGAACTTCATGGATTGGCCGATTACAAAGGGGTATGTTCACGCCTACGCAAAAGCCTTCAAAACACCAGTTTACTTCTCATGGAGAGAAGGAGGCTTCAAGAGAGAGATGCTTCGCAACAACCAGAATACTGGTGATATTTTCTTTGAGGATGAGAACTTCGAGATTGTTCGACTTCCTTCCAGAGAGGGATGTGAGGGAACCAGATTAAAATTCCCACAAGTTACAGCAGACCTTTCAACCAGATGGTGCAGTGCTTACCTTAAGATTGATGTGTGTGCCAGTGCAATTCGCAACCAGACACGCTTCGAGGGGATTCGTACTCTTGTGTTAACTGGAGAGCGTGGAGAGGAGAGCAAAGCCAGAGGACAATACAACATTCTGGAGGCTGATAGAAGCGACCTAAGAGCAGGAAAGAAAAAGCAGAGATACGTTGACCACTTTCGACCAATTCGTGACTGGACAGAGCAAGAAGTCTGGGCGATTATGGAACGCCACAGTGTGCGACCTCACCCTGCATATGAAATGGGATTTGGGAGAGTGAGTTGCATGAAGTGTATTTTCGGAAACGCTGACCAATTCGCAAGTGCCTTCAAAATTGACCCACAGGGAACGCAAGAAATTGCAAACTACGAGAAAGAGTTTGGCGTAACCATTAAGCGCAAGGAGAGTGTTGAGGAATTGGTGGCAAAGGGAACTCCCTACAAAGAGATTACACCAGATAGAGCCTCCCTGTCAATGGCACGAATTTTCCCTCACGACATTATTATGCCAGATGGAACATGGACGCTCCCTGCAGGTGCATACGGTGAGAGTTGCGGACCGATGTAACACTCCCCAGAAAAAATACCAGAGCCAGGCTAAACAGTCTGGCTTTTTTGTGCCTGGTGAAATTTGCCTCCTGGTGCCCTGTGATTTTTAAGAATCCAGTTGTTATATTTTCAGGAGAGCTCCTGGCACAGTATCGACTGGCACCGTGCTCCCTGGATGTAAAGACCTGGTTAGCAGGGACTTGAGGCACCAGGGGACGGAAAAGCAGGAGGCACGGTTACCACGGTAACCTGGGAGCTCCAAAGAAATTTAAGTCCTGGTTAGTCGTGTTTCCAGGGCACCGTAGAGCCAGGTTAGTCGTGTTTCCTGGTAGCCTCAAAAACTGTCCCCTGGTTAGTCGTGTTTCCAGGGGCTTTTTTTTTGCAGGTACCCTTGATATTATCGAAAAGGATTTCTATATTTGTAAACAAGGATGGGTAGCTCAGTGATAGAGCAGTGGCGTGAAAAACCATGTGTCGCAGTGTTTAACTCCTGCCCCATCCACAACAATTGTTTATTGCATATTGTTTTTGTTATTTATTTAGTTACTCAGAGCCCAGAGGAAAGTCTTCTGGGCTTTGTGATTTTTAAGAATTGAGTTGTTATAACCACATGGAAAAGACAACATACATTTTAAGTTACCAAGGAAACCCAGTTGCGGTAATTACTGCAGGAGATGACTTCGAGTTAACCAAGAAACTTGGTAAGGCAATTCAGGAAGAGGTCTCAGCAGAGGAGGATGGACAACTTGAGTGTTCAATTGATAGAATTGGAGACTATGGCGAAAAAACGCCTATTAAGGCAAAATATGTTCAAGACGGATTTTTGGTCGATGACAATGAGTTTGAGTTAGTGAAGACTGTTTCATACTAACTTGTGATTTTTAAGAACTGAGTTGTTATAAGCATATGAACGTAGAACAAGTAAAAGCCGAAATTATTAAGATGCCTGAGTTTAAGGACTTCAAGTGGCATGAAACAAATGACACCAATGTGTCAGCATTCTTGAGCGTAGAAACACGTAGTTTCAGGGATGAAAATTCAAAAGACCAAATTAAGCTTGAAGGGAGTTACCACTTGTTCGTTGCTCATATGTATGCAGGTCAAGAGGGCAAGGAATTCTTTTACTTGATTGTTTACCGCAAAGCAGAGGTTAAGCCTTACCGTTGCAGAAACACACACACCATTGAGTATAACAAAATTTACGCAAGTGGAAAGACTGTGAAAGAAATTGTTGATAACTTGCAGGATAAGTTTGATAGCGGATATGACTTCGTGTGATTTTTAAGAACTGAGTTGTTAGAGAATAAAAATAAGCAATATGAAGAAAATTATTATAGACCCACACAATTGTTCCAGAGAGGAGCTTGCTGAGTTGAAAGAATATTTGGAAAATAATTGTTGGGATTTCAAAGAAGAGGAGCCAGAACCAGAAATTGAAGTTCATAGTGAAAACCCAATGTGTCAAAAGCACCCAGATAGTGAGGCGCTGCCAGATGAGGATGACAATTGTAGTCTTTGTGGTGGAGATTGTTGTGATTTTTAAGAAACGAGTTGTTATAAGCATATGAGTGAGAAAACACAACTATGCAAGTGCAACAATTGCGACACCGTAATGTTCGATGAGAACCCAAGTGAACAACCATTGTTGACAGCACCAAAGGGAACAAGTCACATGGTGCAACTTAAAGATGAGGGCGAATTCTTTTGGGCGTGCCCAGAGTGTCAGACAGATGAATACCTTCAAGACCTTCAGGAGTTGCCAGATAGTGGAGAGTAAAAATGTCCTTGTGATTTTTAAGATTGCAGTTGTTATATCGCTGTAATTAAAAAAAATATATGGATAAGGAAACTCAAATAAAAAGCATTAGCTTGGTTTTAGATAACCCAGCAAATGCGCTGACAACAACAAGTAGAGACTTGTTGGAGACTCTAAGAAATTCAATTGAGGCAGATATTGAACCAGAAGTTGACACAAAGACCCAGAAGATTTCCAGAATTAAGGAGATTATTGGAGAGTGGGGCGAAACAACAACTGCAGAACTATTAGCAGACCATTCACCTTGTATTTCAAGTGTTGGAAATAGAGTAAATACTTCTGTGTTGGTTGAGCGTTTCGGGCTTCATAACGTTGGTATTTTCACTTATGTTGGTGATGTTGAAGAGTCAGAAGACGACTTGACCTACGAAGAATTGTCAGAAGATGTGATTGACGATATTCTTGACTTGCTTGAGGATTACGATACAGACAATTTCAAGACAATGAAAAGATGTGAAGACTAACTTGTGATTTTTAAGAAACGAGTTGTTATACTCATATAATTAAAAAACTATGAAAATAATTTCAGCAAGAATTACAGCAATGCCAAAGGATTTCTTTGACCCAATGCCAGAAGTTCACGTTACAATGGAGGATGGGAAAGAACAAAAGTTATTTGAGTTCTACCCAGATGAGATTTCATTCTCTTCAAATGAATTCGTTGGACTTACCATTGAAGAGGCACGTCACTTAAAGTTTGAGAAGGATAAAAAATTCTTGCAAAGCTAACTTGTGATTTTTAAGAAACGAGTTGTTATACAATTCAAGAGTACTTATAGCGATAAGACTTCAAAAATACAAGGCACTGAAATAATGGAGACCCTAAGGGTTGGAAAAACGAAGCCTCTGTGATTTTTAAGAAACGAGTTGTTATAGTAGTATAAATCGGGAACATTCCCACAGAACCAATAAAAAAAGAGAGAATGAAAAAAATCTTTGGAGTTTTGTCGCTGATTGCGATTCTTACGGTAGCCTTTACCTCACAGGCAAGTGCCAATAGTCCCGACACGCAAGTCGTCTACGACATTGGTAGTGATAGCTATGAATTTGTAGCAGTAAGTGTGGGGTTGGTTGTTGAAGTTGGATTGTTTTACGTAGCGGATGAAACCGTGAAAGATTCAAGCGTGGAGGGCTTGAGTGAAAACGGCAACTCAGTCAATGACAACGATACTCTAAGTGCTTTTGATGGCGAGTTTTATAAACGGGGAAAAGAACCTATACGCTATGCCAATTCTATAATTACTTTTGATGGCGAGTTTTATAAACGGGGGAAAGAACCTATACGCTATGCCAATGAAACAATAAAAGAAAATAGTTGCTCCGTCAAGTCAGTCACAGAAATTTATAGTGATGCAGAACGACCAGTCGGTTGGTGCTAAGAAACTTCTAAAATTAGAAAGCCACTTCTTCGGAGGTGGCTTTTTTGTGATTTTTAAGAATTAAGTTGTTATAAGAGAAACAAGCAACAAAGACATGAAAAGTTTACTCGATGATACTCTGGTTCCTTCAAGAACGTATTATTACCTTCTTGACTTCAATGATAGAACGAATAGAAAATTTATTCTGGAGATTGCACCTGAGAGCATGGGAAGACTTTGCCTTCTGGAGAAAGATGAGTTTTGGGCACTCTTTAAAGTAGCCACAGAGTTTGAAATTAAAGGTGATTGGAGTGAGTTCGAATAAGCAATATTGGAAATTGACGTACCTTTCCGTTCTGGATGGGCTTCGTCATACCTATATGAATATAGGATTTGAGTCACCAGAAGCAGCCCAGATAGAAGCTGAAGCGCTGCAGCGAGAATACCAGAAGAGGTGGAGCCATTGGACTGATGACAAGATACGCCAGATGTACATTGATGGCACTCAGATGTATGTTTCAATAGTTGGTAGAGATTATAAGGTTGAACCAATTAAATTGCAAGCGCTGTGATTTTTAAGAATTGAGTTGTTATAAATTCGTAGGTCCCAATAGAGGGTCCGCAGTACTTTGAAACTTTGTATACAAAACGCATGCATGCAGCGGGGCCTTAAGGGGTTTTGGCCACGCAGCGCTCTGACAAGGGCCCTAACAAAGGGCCACGCAGCTGAAAATAATCAATGGACCTTAAGGGGTTTTGGTCCATGAAGTTAATGCAGCTGCAAGAATAAGAGCGGCAAGCAGCGGAACAAAGTATACTACATGCGCAAGCAAACAAACATGCAGCGCATTTATTAAGAGGGCCCTTAAGGGGTTTTGGGTCCTTAAAAAATTAGGGCCAGCGCTATTAAGGGGTTTTTAGCAGCTGGCCCTTTTTTTATGCATATACTTTTCATGTGATTTTTAAGAAACCAATTGTTATAAACACGTAATCAAAAAATTAAATAATGGCAGGACACTTAGAAGTAAATAAAATGGTACAATTTGACCTATACGGGAAGTTGTGGCCTTTCTTAGATGAGCAGTCAATTACAAAGATGATTCCTTTTAGTAGATACGTAAGTGGAGGTCTTACATTTCAGAGACTGACAGACCGAAATGAAGAGGGTGACGCACACGTTCTTACTATTTGCCCATGGACATTCAAGTTTGATGACGGAGAGGTTTGTGAGGGTGCAATTGCAGAAATTCACCTCTCTGCAGATTTGACTGTTAACAAAGTTTACATGGTGATGTGATTTTTAAGAAACAAATTGTTATACGTATATGGAAAAAGATACATACACAGTAGAAGTCAGAGAAGCTACAAGAGGTGGCAATGACTACACAGAGCGTGATGAGGAATTTGAAACGCCAGAAGAAGTTAAGGAGTTCATTAAGAATGAGCTTGAAGATGGTGAGTATGTTCATTCGGTTTTATTCTACCCTGCAGGAACATGCTCAAACCCAAAAGATGTCACACGGAGGTTTAAATAACCTCCTGTGATTTTTAAGATTTCAGTTGTTATATTATTGTAGGTGCGAAAGCGATACGGGTTCGACATAAGTCGCAGAGGGTAGACTCCAACCTGCCTTATATTTTTTTCCGCAAGTTTTTCTTTTTCGCTCTTGTGATTTTTAAGATTCGAGTTGTTATATTGATGTAACCAAAAAAACATTCATGTACGTAAAATTCGTTTCAGACCTTGATTATTCTTTTAACCCAGAAACTAAGCAGTTCGATGTACCTGCAGTTCATTGGGAAACTGACATGGGAACGTTTTGGGAGCGTTTCGAGTCTGAAGAGGCACGTAGCCAAGCATTGACTGAAAACCAGGCTTACAACGAAAGCCCTGAAGTTAAAGCTTATATTCAGAAGATGGATGAAGCTAAGGACAAGTGGGCAGCAGATGCTTACACAGCTGAGTTATTTAACCATGCGCTTGAGAACAACCAAACAGTTGCCTTGAGTGATGCGATTAAATTCGCAGAGTGTTACCGAGCAACTGTGCAGAAGTTAATTTCTGTTTTGGTATGCAAACACAATAAGCTTATTCTAAGAGCAAGGCGAGCTCCTGCACCTGCAGTGAATACAATTGCAGACTTCTTGTGATTTTTAAGATTCGAGTTGTTATATGTATGTAACCAAAAACAAAGATTATGGCAAACGTAAATTTAAACAAGCACATTTGGGAAGGATGGACAGTTGGAATGTTCATTGAGGAATTGGAGCCAACCTTCAATATGATTATGAGTGGACGTTCACACATTGATAAATTCACTTCAAAAGAAGAAGTTAAGAAGTGGTGCATGGATAACCAACCATACTACAAGAAGCACATACCAGATGTTGTAAATTACTTCACTTCAAAACTTTAAGACAATGGCAATAGATACTCAAAAGAATTTTAGCAAGTTTGTTGGAAGCTCCCTTGGAGCTCAAAAACTTGTGCGCTCCCTACTTGAAGATGGTGAGAGAGTTGATTGCACAACAGGAGTGAGAGGCAAGAGAATTTGCTATGCAAAAGGTATTCAAAAGAATTTCACTTGGTACTATGAGCCAGAATACAAAACTATTCAGATAACTTACACAGATGGCAGAGCAGAGCCAGAAGAAAAACCTAAGCAAGAGTTTTATGTTGTCTGGATTGAAGGACTTTCACCAGAGAGAGGCGAAAAGATTAAGACGTTGGATTCTAACGACCATACTTACACCACAAAGATGACTGAGGCACTTCGAGTTAAGCGTGAGGACATTGAACGTGTTAAGGGTATTCTTCGAAGCAGAGGCGTTGCAAATTGGGCACTTGATGGTGCGGATACTTTTCACAAAGTGAGTTATGCACCAAAGGGCACGATTTATAAACCATAATTCTCCCTTGTGATTTTTAAGAATTGAGTTGTTATGTATATGTAACCAATAAAAAACATTATGGCATTAGCACCTTTAGAAACGGGAAAGAAAAACAGAATTCTTAGAAACATTGGACTTATGTTCCTTCAGCAGGACATTAACCAACTTAACAAGCATGGATACAATTTCTTGTACCTTGCAAGTGGATTCATTGCACACTACAATTTAAGTGGATTCATTGAAGCCTACGGAAGTACTCAAGCACTTGGACGTGACATTCTCAAAAACAAGTCAAACAACCAATGCGGCAACTTCAGCAAGAGTGACCGTGACTACGAGTACATGATGCAGAAGAAAGAGATTTACAACCAAATTTGTGAATACGCAAGAGGAAACTTTGACAACATTCCTGCAGAAGAAGATTTGTTTAAGCCACCAATGGTTAGGAGTCTTTTTGAGGATGAGCCAGAGTGGAGAAAAGCAATTGAGAAGGCATACAAGGAGCACTTTACATACGGAAACTATTTCGGAGGAAGTGACCCACAAAGAGTTGTTGACCTTGCAGATATTACAATGGCATACAATGCGAAGGTTGTGAATGGAGTTGGTGCAGATGCGATGACAGACAGTGAATTTCTTGACATGGAAATTACTACTGAAACAGGGGGAACAGGAACGCCAACACAAATGTTGAATTGCTACCGTGACTATATTTGGGAGATTTTCAACCACTATTCAGGACGTGCATTTGAAATGGGATTTGAAGACCCACTTTCAGAAGACGAAGATGATGAAGACGAAGATTAATTCACATAGTAGGGGGATTGTGTTTTACACAGTCTCCCTGCCAATTTACAAGCCTTACCAGGAACTTAGCAGCCCTATTATTCGATGCGCTGCGAAGCGAATTAAAATGGCTGGATGCGAAGACCTTCTAAACTTAGAATTTCTACAGGAGGATGGAACAGATATTCAGTCTCATAGCTTCCACCTCCCTTTCAGCAAGAAGAATGTTGAAATGAAACTCGGTGAGCTATTTGCCGAATTCTCCCTTTGTGATTTTTAAGAAACCAGTTGTTATATGAGTATGGAAAAGAAAGTATTTGAAATTCGTGAATTCTCCCTTGCAGGAAGAACATTATACACTTACCTTGAGCGTGAAGACATTAAGCTTGATGAGGTGCGCAAAGTATTCGTTGATGAGGATGGGATTGTTCAGAAGTCTAACAGTTACTTTTTCTTGACAACAGACCTCTCCCGCTTCAAGAAAGAAGATTTATTCCCCTCTGGAACTGAGTTTCTCCCTTATAAGGCAAAGGTAATTCAAGACCTCCCTGCAAGTGTTTCAAAACACATGGAGCCAGAGGAATACCCAAATTGTCAGTTAATGGGAGAAAAGCATGGAGGCTACCTGCAATTTAAAAACTTAGATAATGGTGAAGTCCTTAGAATTGCATTAAATTCTAATTATTACGAACCAGTTTTGTGATTTTTAAGAAACCAATTGTTATATGAGTATGGAAGATGTAACTGTAAAATGCGTAAATACCGCAAAGATGCTTGGTGCAGATGGCAGACAAGCTCGTGACTTCGGTGATGCTTGTTTCGTATTGAGAAACAACATTAACAATGAGCTTCGTGCAAAGGCTCGTCAAACAATTCTCAACACAGAATTGCTTGGGAGAAAATTTGGTGCTTGGCTCAAAGAAATTCATTCAGACGCAAAGAGCAAGAGTGAATTCGCAAACAAGACTCTCCCTATTGGTGAACAAATTGCATTGATGTCACTTGAGGAAACCACTGAAACTTTTGGGTATGGTATTGTGCATGAAACTTTGTCTTTTTTGATTACGAAACAATTTCACGATAGTCGATTGTGATTTTTAAGAATTCAGTTGTTATATAGTCATGAGCAAGAAAAAACTACCATTAGGACAAAAGTCAATTACCAATTGGAACGGACGTTACCCAAGAGCAATGGAAACTGACTTATTCGTCTTCTTCGTTAAGTTTGATGAGGGGGATGAGAACGGAAACACATTCATGTACCGTAAGCAGCCTGACCACCTTGAACTTGTCAGCGACAACTACTTCGCTAATGTTGGACTTATGGATGAACTTCAAGAAGGAAACGAAACTTGGATGTCACCTAAGATGAGGAAAAACAGAAAGATTCAAATTGAAGAATTGATTATTCCTCTTGTTAAGGAGTATGTAGAACTCTCAAAAAATGGTCATACTTCATGCCTAACAAAAGAGGGACAAAGATTCAATGAACTTGAGTCTGAAATAGAGGAACTTGTAGAATTACCCGAACATGACGTTTGCGCTTTTCTTGAGGGGAAATTTGCAGAATACCTGTGATTTTTAAGAAACCAGTTGTTATATTGACATGAGTGAGATAGCATTAGAATTCGCAACCAATATGTTTGGCAAATTAAAGCCAGAAATTAAAGCAAGACTTCAAGCGGTTATTGACAATCCTTGTCAGGACACATGGGAAGATGCTCACTGCATTATTTTAAATGCAGATGGCAGAATGACAACCCTTTGGAATGCTGTAATAGCAATTGATTGGGATATGCCAAAGCGCAAACCAATGGACGCTCCCTGGTCATACATTCCCTCAAGAGAAATTATTATTGAGGCAATTAAAAATACCACACTCTCCCTTAATAAAAAGCAATTAAACTAAGTTGTGATTTTTAAGAAACCAGTTGTTATAAGCTTATAACGAAAAAATAAACAATGATAAAAGAACTTTTTAATAACCTTGATGCTCTTGAAGTTAAGATTGCTGACAAGAAAAAGAAAATTGAACGTGCGGAGAAGTCATTGAAACGCATGCAGGATAAAAGTCGCTGGGTTCAAGCACTCTTAGTTCCGATAGCTAAAGCTATTGTTGAGAAGGAGGGATTTCACAGCTTTCAAACAATGGGTCCATTTGGACTTACCTCTGAGACAAGCTTGTGGTTTTGGAAGACAAAGGAAGATTTTTTGGCTTACAAAAACAACGAAGAAGATTGTCTTAAACCTTTGCTCTCAATTCGTTTCAGACCTCGTGGACATAGAGATGAAAACGATGTTTACATGATGAGATTGGTTGTAACAACTCACAAGAGAATTGAGGAATACCCAAAGGGAAGCATTGGCGCACTTAACGGGTTCGGCAAAGAGGAAATTGATATTACTGATTGGAGCTTGGATACGCTGATTGCATTTATGTATGAACAAAATAAAAAGGAGCAATAAAGCTCCTTTTGTGATTTTTAAGAAACCAGTTGTTATATAGCTATGAGAGCAATAAACAAAATAAAAAACAAAGCATTTGTTCAGGCAGTTACAAAAGGATTGCTTGAACTTGGGGCACAAAAAGTCAAAGACCAAATTGATAGTCTTAGAACTTTCGAACTTGACACCATTGTCGGCAAATTAACCGTTAATGTTGTTTCTGAGAACTTTGCTTGTTTCACAGTATTCAGTATATTTGAAGATGTTGAAGCTGCAAAACAAAAGTTTGATTGCAACCCTTTCTCTGGAAAGTACAATGTTCACATTGGAGCAACTCGTGAAATGACAGGTGAAGTGGCTGCAAAAATTGCACTTGCAGCATTTGATTGCACAGTTCCAACTGAATGTTCAACCACAAAGCCTGAATAATGGAATATACGCCACAGACACCGACAAAGAAGCAGCTCGCTTGCAATGCAATTCGAGATATGTTTTTCCATAAGCACTACAAGGGAATTGTCCCCATTGGAGATATGGAGATTGTAAAAAACTCTAAGAGTTGGCACTCAGTTTACACAAAGAAGGCGGTTCAACAGGCTGTTAAGGAACTTGAAGAAGAAGGGTACATGAGCTTGGATGAGAAGAAGGAAAATTGGATTTGGGGATTTTCATGAATTCATGTGATTTTTAAGATTCCAGTTGTTATGTATATGCAACCAAAAAAACAAACATGGAAAGAGAAGATTTGATTCAGGAATTACAGAAGAAATACCCCAATAAGATGTTCAGGACCACAGAGGAATTTGATGGAACCAAAGGCGGTATTTGGACCAGTGGAGAAGATGGACAGCTACATGCAGGTCTCCCTCTATTCAACTACTATTCACAGGATGGAGGCAGCAAGTCATATACCTTCGGGGTTAAAAACTCCCTTCACAACTGGCTTGAGAAAAAAGGTTGGTACTGCGAATGGTACGATGCAGGAACTGTAATGATTTGGAAGATATAGTTTTGAAGGCACACAACTTATGTGTGCCTTTGTGATTTTTAAGAATTGAGTTGTTATATTAAAAAAAGCAAGAATGAGCCATAATAGAACTATTAAAACATTGGAAGTTAAGAAAGGTGATGCAACCCATATTAAGGTTGAGATTTCTTACAACATTGGAGGTATGAACTATTTCCAGGGATGCAACATGGAGCGTGGGATTTACCTTTCTGTAACACCAATTACAAAAGGAGAGCGTTCAACAATTACAAAAGCCTTCAGCGGAGTTACGACACTACTTTATAAGATGAGCAGATTCAACCAAAAAACAATGGACAGCTGCGTTCCTGATGAGGAATACGTTCAACGATTGATTGATTCAGTTGTTTCTAAGAATTCTTTGGAACTGTGATTTTTGAAAGCACACAAACAGTTGTGTGCTTTTGTGATTTTTAAGAATTGAGTTGTTATATAGTCAAATAAGATATACCATGAAAATAATTGTAAACACAAAGAACTATACAAACTTCAAGTATGAAGAATACTTTGGTGGTGGAACGCCTGAAAACAACCCATACGTTGTTGGACAAGTTGTGGCTGTTAAGCAGTTTGACGAAAACAACAAGCCAACAGGAAGAGAAGAACTTGCCGTTGTTCTTGGAGTTATTACACCTGATGAAGTTCGTCTTGACCTTTGTGGGATGACCTCACTTGAAGATATTCGACCTGCGGTTGTAACGGACTTTGGAAAGTCAAATGTTTCATACCCTGACAAGCTTTACAAAGAATGTCAAGGCTATAAAGTCAGTTACAATTGGGATACTTATGAGTTAACAGTTGAAGAACCAAATTCCTAATAGCATGAGAGACCTTAGAAAAGAAATAGAAAGCCAATTGTTGGGAGATATATACCCAGCGATTGGAATTGATAAGCCGAGCAACCACGATGACATTGTTGAATTCATTTTTCACGATGTTGACGTTACAGCTGACCCAGTTGACTGGCACAGCGGAGATATTTCAATTGGATTCCGCAGATTCATTGAGAGCGTGAGTGAATAAGCTCTTGTGATTTTTAAGATTCCAGTTGTTATAAACTTATAAAACACGACACATGAAAAAAGCATTGCTTGTAGAATTCTCCCTTCTCGTAAGGGTGATTGTTGATGAAAATGCAACAGACGACCAAATTATTGAGGCTTCGTACTCAAAGATTCAGGATAAGATTAATAACCGAGAACTTGGTGATAACCTCGCCTCAATTGAGGATGATGAGGAAATTCCCTACGGTGAAACACCAGGCGACCAGGAAGAGTGTCCTGTTTGCAACCGACACAACACACGCCCAGACTTCGACAGCCCAGACACAATGCGTTGCTGTGATGACTGTGGAGCCGATTATTTGATTGATGGAATGGAAGTCACCCTTGACCCAAGAGATGAACTCTCCCCAGAAGAAATTGTAAATAGGGGATACAACCCCTTGTGATTTTTAAGATTCCAGTTGTTATACTAATAACGCTAAAAAAAGAGAATATGAAATTAAAAGCAGGAAATAAAGTTTTGGTTGCTGAGTGCTACCGAAATGACGAAGTTACAGAAAACATTGAAACCAGTGAGATTGCAACAGTTACAGAAGATGCTGTTGGAGATAACCTTGTGGGAATTATGTACAAGAGCGGAGTTATTGATTTTGTTCCGCAAGATATTCTTGAGGTTATTAAGAAATTGCCAACTGCAATTGAACAAGAACTCAAAAGAAACACTCTGTTCAATATGATGGGGCTTGTTAACCTCTCTGCACTTCGAGCGAGAACTGGAACCAAACTCAAAGATGAGGACTTGAAGCGAAGAATTCAGGCACGTTTTGAGAGAGAGATGGTTACAGGTGAAGTTGAATTTATGGAGAAGAAAAATGGATGAGTTGGAGAAAGCTCTGAAGAACCTTGTAAGCGAGGGATATAAGCTAAGGAAGCAGCATAGCATTCCAGAGTGGAAGAAAGCTCTGGAGGAAGCCGAGAACGTCTTAATAAAGAGAAAAAAAGAAAAGCAAAGCCCCTAAATTTTTAAAGTTTAGGGGTTTTTTGTATTCCTGACGGGCTTCGAACCCGCAATCTCCAGATTGAAAGTCTGACGAGTTGACCAATTACTCTACAGGAACATATTTGTCATGCGTATGGGATTCGAACCCATGAACCTTTCGGACAAGATTGAAAGTCTTGCTACTTTAGCCGCTTGTATAACGCACGATACTTGTCACCCATACGAGAGTCGAACTCGTCTTTTTAGGTTGAAAACCTAACGTCCTAACCGATAGACGAATGGGCGAAATTATTGACACAAAAAAAGAGGATGACAAAACTGCCATCCTCTTCAAAATTGTACGTGAATTAATCTGTTACAATAGAGCATAGCAATTTAGGGGAGTCTCCTCCTCACGTTCACTTACCTCTATGTTTACAAATCTTTTCATATTCTTTTTTCTTGTTGCGGGGGCCAGACTCGAACTGACGACCTCAAGGTTATGAGCCTTGCGAGCTACCAACTGCTCCACCCCGCTGTGTATAAATATACGCAAATTTATAAAACTTGTTTCAAAAATGCAAATGTTTTTTTATTTTTTTTTGTGATTTTTAATATTTGAGTTGTTATAGGGGCATGGAAAAGTTTAATTTACTCACGATAACTGGCGCATACTGGTTCTTTCACCCGATAGGAACTGGAACTATTTTCACCTACCACACAAAGGCACGGCAGATTCTTATTACCTGCTCAGCGACAGGGGAATTGATAAATGTGGTCGATTTGTATAATGAAGGCGGATTCAAAACACCTGAGGATTTTAAAAAAGAAGCAAGTAGAGTTTACTTAGAAATGATTTCCGAAGATAATGTTTCAATGGATTTAAGTTACTACCCCAACCCAACCTATATTGGAAATAGTATGGTTGAAGTTGACTTTGATATACTCAAAAATTAACTCTGTGATTTTTAAGATTGCAGTTGTTATGTGACTGTAAACTTTTAAAACACGACACGATGGACAAAAAATTTGAATTACCAAAAGACGCTTTCTACCTTGATGGTAGATATGGTAGACGTTACCCAAAAGAAAATGGCTACTACGGATTTATTGTTGGCAGCCAACCTGCCTACCACTATTGGCAAATGGCTAAATACACCATTGACATTTTTAAGGAAGGAGAATTTGTTACTACAATTGTATGTGAACACGGAGAGTATTAAACTCTCTGTGATTTTTAAGAATGCAGTTGTTATAAGAATATAAACACGAAAAAAACACGACATGAATTTAAAACTAAAGGAGAATTCCTCAACATTCTTGTTGAAGGTCTATGACAATGATGCTGATTTTACAAGATGTAATTATGCTGTTGTCAAAATTACAAGAAATTTATTGGAAACCATTTCTAAACTTAGAAAAGGACGAGAGGAACTTGATTGCTATGAAGTAACCAAGTTTGAATACTCATGCAACTTCCTTGCACAGGATGAGTTTGAAGATAGACAAATTTCAGAAGAACTTGTTGAGGCACTTGAGGAATTTACAGAAGATAACGTTGGAGTTTGGCAAATTGAAGATGTTGACATGAACGAAGTTGAAACACTTAGAACTGATGCTGACACAATTCATATTTCTGATTTTGGAATTAGATTCGTTTCCTTTGGAAAACACTCTGGCGTAAGATTTAACACAGAGAAAATTTCTTGGAAAAGAATTGATGCAATGATTTTATGAGATTAAGCACAAGGGGGCGGAAAAGCCCCTTTGTGATTTTTAAGAATTCAGTTGTTATAAGAATGTAAACACGAAAAACACGACACATGAAATTAGAAATTACAGAGGACAACTTCTATGAAGTTTTTAAGCCTCAACAAAACCACCTCGATGACAACGCCTCTTTTGATGGGTGTATGTACGAGACATTCGGAGAAGAAGTTGATTACGTCTTCAACCTTGCAAAGACCACCAAGAGAGTTTGGACAATTATTGAGGGTGACGATGACACCATTTTCTACTGTGCAGGATTTCACTATGTGAACCGAATAGGCTTTCTCGTTTGTGAAGTTGAATATGAGGATGGTCAAGAAGATATTGAACTTGATACCGATTTCTAAAAACACGACCAATGAAAAAAATGGAAGCAGAACAAATTATTCTCAATGCACTTGTAGGATATATTGAGGATTGTGCAGGAAAGGATTCTCCTGAAGCTAAGCAGATTGAGAAAGCTTGGAAAATAAGATACCAAAGCGAGTTAAATTTAACTCCTGAAGAAATTAACCACCTAAAGGTCATAAGAGATTCACTTGAACCTACAAGCGAATTATTCAGGACGCTGAACAAAGTCGTTAAGGCTCTATGATTCTTAAAGCAATGTCAGTTCGGTGAATGAGGCAAGGACGTGTTCGCTGATGTTGCAAGTGCCTCTTGGAGATTATAATCCAAGGGGCTTTTTTGTGCCTTGTGATTTTTAAGATTTCAGTTGTTATAGATGTGGACGTAAAAACAAAAACATGGATTGGCAAGAAGAATTAAAAGAGCACAACAAGAAGTACCGTCAAGAATGTCTTGACGAACTCAAGGCAGGAGGATTTGATACAGCAGGCTTAACCCCACAGCAGGCTGAAAAAATTCTTGAACCAAGTCATGCACCTGAAAACTTTTATTGTGATGGAGAAGTTCCTCACTCAATTGCCCTCTTAAACTGGAGATGCGCACTCAAGAGATTAGGAATGACACCACTTCAAATTAAAAAAGCAGAAAAATACATTTTCGGATGACACCAGAAGAGAGAGAAGAATTTAATGAACTCAAGAGAGTCAGAGCTGATAGAGGTTTCTGGCTCTCAAGTGAGCAGGAGCGTTGGAATGAGCTATTCGACCTGCACGCTGTTGACTTCAAGCTCAAGTGCCAAAAGATTGACCTTATTCACAAGCAGATGGAACAAAATTGATGCTGCCTGTGATTTTTAAGATTGCAGTTGTTATATAGTTAAGAACCCCAAAAAACCCCAAGAAATGAAAAATTTAGGAAGAATTTCAAGAAACGTTAAACACGTATTAGTATTAATGGCTGTTAATGACACTTTACCAAGTGATATGACACAGTTAGATATTGATAGAGTGTTTGCGATTGCCTTAGCTGCAATTAAGTCTGATGATTATATTTGTACAGACACAGATGAAGAAACTATTGAGTATATTATGTTACTTATTGAAGCTTCAAAAGAAGATGACTCTCAAATGATTGACCATATTGGCGATGTTTGCCCAGTTGAAAAATTTGAATACACATTCACGGTAAAAGATTTTCTTGAACATATTGGCTTGTGATTTTTAAGATTCCAGTTGTTATAGAAATACCCAAAACCCCGTGAGATGAGAAATACAGGATTTAGTTTAAGAATTACCTTTGATAGGTTTTTAGTAACAAGACCATACCTTGGTGCAGTTACGCTTAGTCGTGATGGACGAGAGTTTATACTTGACGTATGTCAAAGCTATACCTACGATGATGAAGATTGTGCAGGAGCAACAATAATTCAATGTGACCTTGAAATAGATGAGGACACTTTTCCTGATTGCCCTTTTGACTTAACAATAGAAGACCTACTGTCAGATGACGTTTCAGCAAAATTCTTTATAGAGTCTGATGAGGAAGAGTTTGAAATTTCACAAATGATTCTAATGTTTAACCACGAAGGAGAGCATAAGGCAATTGAAGTTGAGGAAGAGTAAAAAATTGTGATTTTTAAGATTGCAGTTGTTATAATTATAAACTTATAAACCCCATAAGATGAAATACTTTATTTTACACATTTTCGAAAGAAATGGAAATTACGAGTACACACACAAGATGTTAACTCAAATGCCTGATAATTCAGAGCAAACACCTGAGGAATTCCTCGATGAAACAGCAAGAACTTTTTATGAAGACTCAAAAGAGAAAGACGGTGATTACTGGTGGCACTTCGGAGAACTTGTTACAAGAGGTGATAAAATTACAGAAGTAACCAAGAAGGAGTACAACATTCTACAAAAATATATGTATTAACCAAAAACCCCAAGTTATGCAAGAGTTAAATGTAAAGACCAAAACCGTTCAGGTTGGTCAACAAGTCCTTGAACAAAGAATGATTGAGGATATTCGAGAAATGGATATGGATTCCTTGACAGACCTATTCCAGTATATGTACCCAGTAAAAGTAGAAGATGTTGAAGGATTGGAGGGTGAAGAAGTTATTGTTACAGTTGATGAGAGCCAGATGCCTGGTGGAGACTTGAATGATATTTTCGGATAAACTGTGATTTTTAAGATTCCAGTTGTTATAATTATAAATTAAAAAACCCCATAGTATGAATAAGACAGAATTCCTTAAAAAAGCCATGACAAAGTTCAAGGCTGACAACGACCAAGTTCTAAGTGGTGCTACAACCTATAAGCCTGAAATGAACTTCATTTTTTCTAAAGACCTTATTCTTAGAGTGTTCATTAGCATTGATGGTGGAAAGGCTGAGTTTTGCCACAGATGGTGTACTGTTGAACCAATTGAAGACAAACAAGAGTTGATTGACCAATGCCTTGAAGTCATTAAAAAAGATGTTGCAGATGGAGACTTGACAGCTATAGATGAGTTGTTAAGCTTCGTTCCTGAAAAATACCTTAAAGGATTTTTACCTGAAAAACTTTGACCACAGGGGGCAACCCAGCCCCTTATCATATAAACCCCCAAAAACAAAAACCCCATGGGAACATTCGGAAATGGCTCAGCAACTATTTGCTTGAAGACCAAAAATGACGCAAAGAAAGTCAGCAAAATGATTGACAAAATTGAAGAGAGAACCAAGAAGCGATTAGGAATTGAGGTGGCCCACTTCGAGTTCTACAGCAAAAAAGTTACAGACCAAGTTGTTGAAGTTAGTAATAGCTCCAGCAGAATTCAAAACTGCGAGTGGCAAATTGACCAACTTATTCTGGAACTGAAGGAGATGGTCAGGAATAAAGAAATTTTAGGTGTTGAAGAATTCACAGCAGATGTGATGATGGAGAGCCAAAGCTGGTATATGCAGGACGATGAATTTGAGGGCGAATAAGCCCTCTTTTTTTGTTGTGATTTTTAAGAGTTCAGTTGTTATGTGTTCGGACTAATACAAAAAATTATGACAATTGAAGAAGATGACCACGTAGACTTCGAGAGCTACGACCAACTGTCCTATGAGGACACAGCCGATGCAGATGTTAAGCTGTATGTTGATGATGAATTTGAGGGCTACATTAAAGTTTGGAAAGATTCAGAGATGGATGGCAGAGAGTATGTCTGCATTAATTATGAGATTGTTTACCTTGACACTTTAAAGAAACGACCATGAAGTACCTGAACCTTAAATTGGCAATTGACAGCGAGAGTGTCAATGTCTACATTGAAAATGGTGGAGAGCATATTCATGTTGCTTACTGGCACATGGATGAGTGGATTGAGGATGCAGAGAGTTCTGTTCCTGCAACAATTAATGCAGTTCACCTATTCCACACAAACCCAGATGAGCTAATTGAGAGAATTGAGGAATTTGGTCAAGACCTTAAGAAGTTTCTGTTTACAAGTGAGGATGTTGAGAAATTCACACTTGATTGGGGGCAGAGCCACAGCCTGATATGCTCCGAGCTTGGCTACGACCCAAAAACTTCTGATGACCTATTGGTGGTTGACTACTTCTGGATGCCTATTGAGGAAATTTGGTGTCCAAAAATATTCAACGATGAGAGAACTCAGTTGATAGCCGACTACTTAAGACACCAAGAGGATTAAGAAAATTTTCACAGGGGGATTAATTCCTCCTGTGATTTTTAAGAATCCAGTTGTTATATAGTTGCAGGTGTGAAAGCGATGCGGGTTCGACAAGAGATTTGTCGCAGAGGGTGGACTCCAACCTGCCTTATATTTTTTCCCCTAAAATTTCAGTTTTTCGGCAAATTTATCTTGATTGTGATTTTTAAGATTCCAGTTGTTATAGAGTTAAAAGCTATTTCTATGAAAAAATATTCAGATTTTTGGACAAACTTCAACGAGAGATTGCTCAATAGAGTTGTGATGAAAAAAATGGTTTCAGAAGCTGTTTTTGATTCTCATGGTGTAACAAATGGAGATAGAGAAAGATTTTGGGATAGATTTAATTACCAATTGCTTGAACGAATTTCCATTATTAAAGCAGGTGGTTATTAGTGCTGTGATTTTTAAGATTTGAGTTGTTATATGGTTGTCGGTGATTAGGTTCGAGACGGGCATGGAAACTCAAAGTTGACGGAAGAGTAGACTCCGACCTGCATTATATTTTGGTTTGAAATTTTATCTTGTGATTTTTAAGATTTGAGTTGTTATAAGAGTGTAACCAAAAAATAAAACAAATGAAACTATCTTACTCAGTTATTAAGCTGCTGTTCATAAACCTGCATAGCTTCGACATTCCAATGAAGGAATTAATTAAACAATTCCTAAGAGACAAACCAGCAATTAAGTCTTATATTGAAACTCTTCAACATGACATTGATGTTATTGGTGATGACTTCGAAACTACTCACCTTCACAAGAGTATTAAAGAATTAAGTTCACTTCTGTGATTTTTAAGATTTGAGTTGTTATATAGTTGTAACCAAATAAAAATAAATTATGAGCCACAAAATTCCAAAATTCTTACTGAGCACAAAAAACACTAAGACTGTTAAAGGTGAAAAGTATGGTTGGACTACGTACATTATGTACTTGTCTCCATTTACTCAGAACGCTACAGGCAAAAATGTTTGCAGCCATGCGACACAAGGTTGTGCTGAGGCTTGTTTGTTCGGTTCTGGACATGGCGGTATGTATACAAGCGTTGAACAGGCGAGAATTAACAAGACAAATTACCTGCTTGCAGACCGTAAAACATTCATGGAGCAATTGTACAATGAGATTGAAAAACTTGTTGCAAAGCATGAGAAAAAAGAAGAGCGTGTGTGCATTCGCTTGAACGGTACAAGTGACCTTGCCTGGGAGAAATTCAAAATTAAAGATGATAAGTCAATTATGGAATTGTTTCCAAACGTACAATTCTATGACTACACAAAAAACTACCTCCGATTCAAGAGGGTTCTTCCTGCAAATTACCACTTAACTTTCAGTAGAAGTGAGAGCAATGAAGAGCACGTTGAAAATATTCTTGCCTTGGGGCACAATGTAGCAGTTGTCTTCGATGAATTGCCTGAGACATACAAAGGTTACAAAGTTGTCAACGGTGACGAAAGTGACTTGAGATTTAAGGACGAAAAAAATGTTATTGTTGGACTTAAATACAAAAAAATGACAGGCAAAGGTGCTGATAACAAAAAAGCATTTGAGAGTGGATTTGCCCTAAAAAAAGAAAATTTAGCGCAAGTCTCCCTTAAGGCAGCCTAAATTATTTCACTTGACTGTTTACTGTAAACAGTCAAGTGTAAACTCTCCCTGTGATTTTTAAGAAACCAGTTGTTATAAGAATGTAACCAACAAAATTAGACACTATGTTTTTTTACTTGAAACCAACAAGCTGGACTCCAAAGGAAGATTTTCTATATGCTATTAAAGTGGATGGTGACCTGCACCCATGCACCTACCAGAGAGACTACAATGATGAGTCAACAAAGTTTGAGTCATTCATTCGAGGCACTGGCTGGAAGAAGTCTAAGAAGGGCTATAAGATTCCTGTCTTCAGAGGTGAAACCTTGGAAGAGATGAAGTCGTACCTTGAGCAGCATGGAAAGTATTGTCTCTTCTTCTCAATTACAGGATTCCAACTTGGCAGTGATGACTGTGTTGTCTGGGCTATGAAGCAAGAGTTTAATGTTGCGTTGTCAATAGGATTCGAGTACGTAGCAAAGTTCACCAAGAGAATTCATGAGCTTAATGCAAAGATTCAAAAGATTGTCTTTGACAAACATGGAGTGGATGTTCTTTTGCGTAAAACACAATGGACTGGCGGACGGTACTCAGAGGGTGCTCAAATTATTGGTGAATATGACCTGTTCTATGTGAAGCCTGCATACAGCATTATGGCTTACTTCTTAACAAAGCCACACTTGGATGTTGTTAATGATGACAGTAGACTTGAGAAACACTACAAAGCTGTTACTGGATGGAAGCACATGGAAGCGAACCCAGATGAGTTCCCTGTGTCAATGAAGGAACGTCTTGAGTTTTTATTCAGCAAAGAAGTTGCAAAAGAATATGAAGCACTCATGAAGGAATTTCCAATGGGTTAATTCTCCCTGTGATTTTTAAGAATTCAGTTGTTATATTTATGAATCCAAAATGAAAACTATGTATCAGGAAATTTTTGTAAGACTGCGTTTCCCTGAGGGAACAAAAATTAATGAGAGAACTTTTGCTTGGAGGAAAATTAACTTCGATAAACTTATGATTAAGGATGTTCGGGTAAGTGAGGAAGGGAGTGAAGTTTCTTTCACCTCTGAGTTCAATGCTGAGTTTTCTAAGGAACAAATTGAGTCATTGATGCGAGAGAAATTTTCTTTCACAACAGGAGATGGAATTTCTGCAGCTTTTCTTAAAGATTTTGAAGTTGTTGAAATTAAAGAGGAAGCAGAAATTTATGGGAATAAATAATTCTCCCTGTGATTTTTAAGAAACCAGTTGTTATATAGATATGGAAAGAGACGAAGCATACCGAGGAATTTACATGAAAGATGTATGGGGTGAACACACCGAAGCTGGAGACCCAAGAGGTTCTTTCAAGACTGTGAGCAATGGGATGATTGTTGCCAGAGGTCTCCCTTACAAGGAAGGTTCACCAGAAGCAAAGGAGATTCAGGATGACTCCCTTGCACCAGCTCTCCCTCAGAGATGTCCAATTCTTGGAGACCTATTACCATACAAGAGTGTGAGTATAGTTTGCGACAAGAAAGATTATGCTGCTGTTACATACTGGCTTCAGTATGTTCATGGTGGTGGTTGCATTTCTAAGGAGCATGAGACAAAAGATGGAAAGATTTTTATTCGCTCAAATTATATGTGTTGGTAATACTTTGTGATTTTTAAGATTACAGTTGTTATATGCTTGTAAAACTTAAAACAAATATTATGAAAAAAGATGCACTTACAATTGCGAGAGAGGTTGGGATTACCTTGAAAAACTTAAAGACCTTTGCAGGTCACGATGCAGGGCTTGGAATTAACGCAGACATTTGCCTTAACGGTAAAGCATTTGCCCACGCCTATGACGATGCCTACGGTGGCATGATGGACATTGATGCACTTGGAAGTGTGGATAAGGTTGGAGACACCTATGAAGTTTCAAAAGAATTAAAGCGCAACCGTGAAATTATTAAGGAAGTTGAGGCTGCAATTGCAAAGTACCCTGAACATGAAGTTGAACTTGGTGGTCGTCCTTACAAAGTCAAAGAAAACCTTGAGGGAATTGTGAACGCTCTTGTTGATGAGATGGAGACTCAGAAGCAAATTAAGCGTGACCAAAAGAAAGGAATTTTGATTAAGAAACCTAATGGCTACGGCATGATGTCATGGAAAGCAGGAACAATTGACAATATGTTCAAGAAGTACCCAGGAGACCTGAACAAGAAAAAAATTCTTGACATGGTGCAAAAGGGATATGACGAGTGCAAAGCCAATGGGGATGAAGTTCTAAATTTAGAATACCTCAAGAGCATTGGAATTAAAATTTAACAAGTTGGGAGGGGCAACTCTCCCTTTGTGATTTTTAAGAATACAGTTGTTATAGTAGTGAAACTAAAAAAAAAGAAAGATGAAAACTATTAAGAAAAGTGATTTTTACAAAGTGTTAATTTCTGCAATTCTTGTGGAAGATGGATTCAATGTCCGAGAAGACCTTGAGGGAATTGAAGAACTCGCAAAGTCGATTGCGTCCATTGGACAGCAAGTTCCACTTGTCGCTTCAAAAGTTGTTGGAGAAGATAAGTTCTTGCTAACAGCAGGACACCGAAGATTTGCTGCAATTAAATTGGCAAACGAAAAGTTCGGAGCAAACATTGAGTATGTGAATGTGATGGCTGGAAGTTCAGACGAGCAGTCAAGAACAATGACAATGCTTCTTGATGGGAATGGAGCAATTCCACTTACAAACCAAGAAATGGTCAAAGGTATTTCTCGCCTTCTTGAGATGGGTGTTAAACAAAAGGAAATTGTTTCCTCACTTGCAATGTCAAAGTCTCAAGCACAAGCGTACAACCTTATTGCTGCAGCAAAAGCACCGAAAGAAATTAAAAAGTTGCTTGAAGATGGTGTGATTTCTCTTGCGAAAATTAATGAAATTCAACGCAACACAAACGATGAGAAAGAACAGGTTGAGTTGGCTGAGACAGCAGCGGCTGTAGGAAGAAAGCCACGAGCAAAGAATGGTGAAAATTCAGAGAAGAAAAAGAACCCAGTCATTGCAACGCTTGAAGCAGCAATTGAATTGTCTGACCCGACAAGTGCAAAGGTTGCAACCTTGAAAGCAATTGTCCGAAAGTTGAACGCAAAAGCTTCGGCAGAAGATATTGCCAAGTTGCTAAAATAAAGTGAGGGGGGTCTCCCCCTCTTTCTCTCCCTCGTAGTTCAATGGCAGAACAAAGGTCTCTAAAACCTTGAATCAGGGTTCGATTCCCTGCGAGGGAACAAAGTTTGTGATTTTTAAGAATTCAGTTGTTATAAATAAAAAGATAAGCATGAAACTAAATACAAACCCAGAATTCAAGACAGAAGTAAAGTCAATGTGCAACGTGATTGTTGAGATTGACAACCCTTACCTGCAGGCTTGGGCTGATGCAGGAGCATATGTGTTGTCTACAGGAAAAGACTTTTGGATTTTAACAGATATGGGTCAACTGTGGTTTAAAATTCATGAAGATGCAATGTGCCTTGAGTGCATAGCTGTTAAAGAAGAAGATAGGAGACAGGGAAAAGGTTCTCAGCTCATGGAATATGTGACCAAGATTTCAGACGAAACACAGATTCCTGTAACACTTCAGGTGGCTGTTGTCACAAGAGGAGGTTTCTTAGGGATGTCTCACCCTGTGGTTGCACTGGGAGAGCCAAAGAAGAATAAGATTCCTGTTCAGAGTCTCCCTAAGTGGTATGAGAAGTTTGGGTTCACCAAGTCTCCCTCTTACACAGCGAAGAAAAAAGAAATGATTTACACGCCAAAAAATAATTAATATGAGCTTCAAAGATAACTTTAAGACATTCATTAGCCGACAGGTTGATGCCGCTGTAGAACTTGTAGTTGGAAGTGTTCATGACTATGCGATGACCACTTCAGGTGACATTACTCCAGAACAGCAGGAAAAGCTGGATGAGATTAAGTCAAGCCTTAAGGAGTTGATTGAACAACAAACAATTCAAAACCTAACTGAAGAGCAGATTGAGGATTATAAGCTTGGTGATGACTCAGTGTTCGAGTGGGACTTACCAAGCAACTTAGAGCCTGCAGCTGAAGAAGAGACAAGGATTTGGATGGTTCCTGTATGTCGCACAGGATGGGGAAGCAGAACCATTGAAGTGCTTGCCAAAACAGAGCAGGAGGCGATTGAACTTGCAATTGATGCAGCTGGCAGTGAGAGCTTCAGTGAGAATGACGCAGAGTATTCAGCCCCAGATGGAGCACACTTATGGAATTCTAAATTATAAAATTAGAAACTCATGAAACAACTAATAGAAGACTACCAGGGAAGATTGGATACCATTAACCAGATGATTGAAAACTTCAAGAGCAATGGAAGCATTAATGATATTCGCAAGGATGAACGCCTGAAGACAAAGGCTGCTCAATTCAGAACCATTATTACAGAGCTTGAGAGAGCTCAAAAAGACAATAAAGAAAAGATTTTAGACACTCTTGTTGAATTTTCTCCAGAAGCTGATGCTGTTAAAGCTCAAAAATACATTCAGGAAAATTTTTAAAAAGTTGCCTAAAAATTAAAGATTTCGGCTTTTTTTCCGTATCTTTGCTGTATGCAGAGACCAAAGAAGCCAACATTAAATGACATCAAGGAAAAGAAGTTTTCCCAGATAATAGAGGGCCTGAAGCATCGCCCTCACAATGGAATCGTCAACAGGATTGATTCCAAGATGTTCTCACTCGATGGCAACAGCCTGTATCACTACAGGCCAGAGCTATTGGCTGGTGAAGAATATAAGAGATGTTTAGAGTTATTTGAAAGACGTTTACCCAATGAGCACGGTCTCCCCACACAGGAAGCTGTCGTCAATTTGCAATTGCAACTTCAGATGATAGACAATGTAATGTTTAATAAGGAGATGAGACACATCGAGGCGCTTAAGCAGATTGCAGTGGATACCATCCGCTCCCTGTTTGACATCCCTGAACATGTGCAGATTCTCCCTGATATAAGCAGGGGTCTGGATGTTAATCCAGAAGACCAGGACGACAGTCCGCAACCCGTTCTCTCCCTCACACCAGAGGGGCAGAGGCGGATGTACGAAGAAATCCAGAAGCGAATCATTCTTAACGGATTGGTTCACGGTGCAGCGATGCACATATGGAAGTCAGCTCATTACATCATCAAGGACCAGATAGACCGTCTGGACCCCATGTTGATGACACTCTATGACCAGTATACAACATCCATTGGATGGCTCATCTGGCAGATGTCTCCAGACAGTGCGCAAGCAGCGATTGATGGGGGCAATGCGATGACCCAGGGATTTAATAGATTGGAATTTGAGGAGGAGGGTGAACCAGAGTGCAACGTTCATTGTCATGCTGTTAATTTCCCAGTACTGTTACACGAGGTGACCAAGGGGGCTATGGATTATTTAATCTGCCATGGCATCCCACAGGATTACCAGGAAGAGGAGCTCAGGTATTATTATGCCATTGCTGACTCATATGAGAACGAAGTCTGGCACTACCTGATGTCGCCCACTGTCTGGACCAAGCTGGTCGAGGCCGCTGATGTGGATACACAGGAACTTCCACTGGTGATTGCAAAGCTAACACAGCTGAGCTACCAGGAACTAACGGATGTCCTAAGGGCATGCGTTGATGGTCGAGAATCAGGTTTGATGAAACTTAAGTTCAAAAAAATCGTATAACAAGCTATGAGGAAATTAGAGATGACCGAAGTTGCACCTGCAAAGCCAGATGTTAAACCAAAGCCAAAGCGGGAGGATAAGCCCAGACCCAGAAGAGGAGACCCTTGGACGGTGCCTGCGCCAAGAGTAAATCCAACGCCAAAAGCGTAATAATTAATTGAGATGGAAAAGTTGTTGATTACAAGTGTGAATGATTATAGATTTTTGAAGATGACTGTCTCTGAAAAAAGTTTCAAGGAAAAATTTGTTGTGTCCTCTGAAATTACAGCAACAATACTTGCTGAGGATGCAATGGTTAGCCTGTACTTCGAAGACAGTAGAGTTATGACAGCTGAGGAACTTGCAGATTTCAAGAGCGGGAAATTTTAACAACAGGCACTCCACATTTATCTGCGGAGTGCCTGTGATTTTTAAGAATCGAGTTGTTATATGAGTAAATCAATAAAAAGAGAGAGATATGGAGATTTCAGTTCAAGCACAAAAAGATGGTGAATTAGTTGCAGTTTTACAAAACGAAAACTCAACCAATAGAGAAAAGCAAAAAGCTTTTGAGGCATTATACTCAAGACACCAAAGGCAAGTTGGAATTTACTTCTTGAAGCAAATGCGTGACGAGGATACTGCAGAGGACTTGAAGATGGTTACTTTCGAGAAAGTTCACGCAAACATTGGTGGATACGATTCAAGCAGATGTGTATTCTCAACTTGGATGTACAAGATTGCCTTGAACACCTTGATTGACCACAAGAGAAAAGATAGATTTGAGGTATTGTCTCTTGACTCTCTTGCGTCAAAAACTTCGGATGAGAACGAGGGGATGGAATTCCAAATTTTGTCCAACACATTGTCTCCTGAGCAGGAAATGATTCGTGAGCAAAATATTACGGCTGTTCGTGAAGCAATTGACTCAATTAAAAGCGAGAAGATTCGAAGATTGATGACTTACCGATTCATTGATGAGTTGACTTTCGAAGAAATTGCTGAACTTGAGGGTGTTGACAAAGATAGTTCAACACTTCGAGTGAACACAATGAGAGGTCAAAAGATTCTCGAAGATAAATTGGTTAACGTATAAAAATTGAGCTATGGATAATTTTCATAAAAACGAAACTAAAACCTACTTTCAAATAGTAGATGCTAACTGGGGTATGTACCACCCAAAAAAGTTCGAGACAGAAGAAGAAGCCAGAGAAGTAATTAAAGCGGAATATAAAAACCGTTCTAAAAACGATGGTCATGATGATTACTGGAGAGGTAGAAAACAGGTGGTCATTAAAGTTACAACTACGCATGAAGTTTTGGAATAAAATATTCTTAGGCTATTTTATTACACAACCCCCAGGATTAATTTCTTGGGGGTTTTTTGTTTTGTGATTTTTAAGAATCGAGTTGTTATACTAATGGAAACGGGCCTGGCGTGAAAGTCGGAAGAGTGGACTCCAACCTGCCTTATACTTTCTTGGGCAAAAAAAATAGATTTATATTTTGTAACATTATAATTTTAGAATCGTATATACAACAAAGCAACTTGCTCTGTGATTTTTAAGAATGGAGTTGTTATATAAATTCAATACAGCAGGCTGAAAATTTCAGCTGTGATTTTTAAGAATCGAGTTGTTATAAGTGTGTAACCAATAAAAAAAAGAAGTTATGAAAAAGGAAAACGGATTTAACTGGGACATTAAGGAGACAGGAATTCTTGACATTAATGGCAACCCAATTAAGGGCTACAAGCAAATTACTCGTGATGATGACGGGTCGAGCATTGCTGTGATGAAGAATTCATTCCACCCGATGACCACACAACAGTTCTCGGATGTGGCACATGAGGTTGCTGAGAAAATTGGCGGAGAGATTAAACAGTTTAAAGACTGGAACACAACCGACAGAAGCAAAAACATTGGAGCGGCTGCACCTGTGATTACTTGTCAGATGGAAATTTCTGAGCCACTTGAGATTTCAGGTAGCAAGCTTGAGGGATTCTTGACTCTTGGAGTTGGATTTGATGGAGGACGCAGTTTCTTTATTGGTCACACAAACAACTACTTGCGTTGTACAAATGCCTTCGGAAGCATTGTTAAGGACTTCACAAGCCGCCTAACAAAGAACAACATGGTTCGTGTTCAGGACATTATTAACAACATTGATGTGTACCGTGAGTACGAACAAAAACTTTACGAAAACTTCGTCAAGTTCCAAGAGGTGAAAGTGGATGAGAAAATTGTCCAAGAGTGTGTTGCTCGATTGATTGGGCTTACCGATGAAGAGAGAGCACTTTCCCCAAAAGAATTAGAGGATGTGCTGTCAACTCAGAAGTTGAATAAGAGAGATGAGATTTTCGCCTCCCTAAGAACTGAAATGGCTGAGCTTGGAAATAATGCCTGGGGATTGTTCAACGGTGTTACTCACTACACAACCCACGTAATGAACTCAAGAGGCAGCAACGAAATGAGCACAATGTTCGGAGCAAAGAATGCAGCAAACCAAATTGCATACAACTTGGGTCTTGAGTTGATTGGAGAATAAGAAATACCGAACCCTCCCTGAAATGGGGAGGGTTCTTACAAATTTAATAACATGGGAAAACCAATTTCATATAACGAAGTCAAGGTAATTGATAAGGATACAATTAAATTCGGGGACATTGTTCTCGATAATTTCCTGTCTACCAACGGTGGAGTTGAGCGAGGCATAATGATTGCCCTCTCTGGAACCTCAGGTGCAGGGAAGACAACTCTATGCAAGAAATTGCAGCGTGACTTCTGTGACGACAGCCTCTTCTATGCTCTTGAGAGTCTTAAGGGCTCTGTAGCCCGTCAAACAAAAAGGATTAAGACAGGCAAGAAGGAAAAGATTGCTGATGAAAAAGATTTCCCAACCTGGTCCAGTTTCATGAGTTACTTGCATAGCCAAAAACCTACACTGGTTATTGTCGATTCCCTTCAGCATGCTGCGAAGTTAATGTCCAAGGAGAACGGTAAGCACAAGTATGCAAACTATGAGCACATTATTAAGGACCTGTATACTTGGAAGGATGAAACCCAGTCAGTGGTAATTCTCATCGTTCAACTAAACGGTGACGGAAAAGTGGAAGGGCCTGCGGCAACTGTGTTTGATGTTGACTGTCCAATAAACTTGGTGGCCAACCCGAAGACCAAGGAGCGCTTCATGGTGACCGAGAAAAACAGGATGGGTCCTGTGGGAAAAATATTCTATGACTTCGTTGATGACAAGAGATGTATTGAATTCTTCACAGAAGACCAGTGGGAGCTAAAAAAGATTAATCATTCTCTCCCTGAATTTATTAACAAGTCAATCGAGGCTTATGTGGCAGCTGTATCCAGGAATAAGAACTATCCGAACTTCAAGAAAAAGCTTGTTGCAGGATACAACAGGATTTATGCTGAGGGCACATCCGAAATCGACATCACAGTGAAGACGCTGCAGTTAATTCAGGAGCTATCCCATATGCTAAAATAATTTAAGAGGACTTCGGTCCTCTTTTTTGTTGAAAAAATATAGTTTTCTAAATTTAGATAATATTTAAGAGAAATAAAAAAATCTTAGATAAAAATGGAATTAGAAGAAGCAAGAGAGATATTTGAGAAAATAGTTGAGTTGTGCTATGAAATAGAAAACCCAAGACTCATAGAAATTATCGAATCTATATACCCTGAAATAGACAGAGCTGAAGATGCATCAGACATCTGCACATCATGCCAGGAAATTCAAATCATAATTAATGAGGAAGATTTCACAGAAGATGAGGAAGAAGTGGTCGGTGAAATTCAAGAGATGATTGAGAGTCTCTCAGAATAAAAACAAAAATAACTTGCTTATATAAAAGCCTTTTTCTATATTTGCAAAAAGACTTTTTTATGAAATCATCTGGTATCGTTATCCTACTATCAATTCTTCTTACTTTTGGACTCCTATCCACAGGAGCTTATCTTGTAATTGACAACATGGTACATCCGCAAGGAAATCTATTTGAAGGCATTGTTCTATTGTCATTCGGATTTGTCATCATGTTGCTCCTGGTTATTGCCAGCAATATCGGCCTGGCAATCCAGACATTCACAAACGTATTCACACAGCAGGTTGAGATGCAGCAGATAATGACGGATTATTTCAGCAAGTCAAGCCAAAAGCCAACGTCAATTGGTGACATACTGGGAGGAATGGCAAACCTCGGTGAATCAAGCATATCAATCACAAACCTGGATACAGGAGAAACATCCATCAGGCCACTCGGAGCTGAAGACTCTCTTGGTAAAATTAATGACATCATTCTAAATGCCTTAAACAAAAAGATGACAGGTTCTCCTAAGGAACTGAAAGATATGAGTCGTGAACAGCTTGAGCGAGAACTGTCAAAGGCTGTGAAGAAGGATGATTTCGAGAAGGCCAGTGAGATAAAACAACTTCTCCAGAATCTTGATGATGAAGATAATTCATCAGAATTGTAACATATTATTTTTTTCTGCGTATAACATATTGTAAGCCGATGATTCGGCAATTCTTTCAGTTGAATTTTTAATTCAGTTGTATCTCTCTCATGGGAAAGTCCAGTTTTGTCGCTGGACTTTTTTTTTGCCTTGTGATTTTTAAGAATCGAGTTGTTATAGAATAAAAAAAGGATATGATAATCAAGACAAAACTTTTCAAAGACTTTAATGCTTCAATTCCTTGGGATGGAGGATGTGAATTCAATGTCGAATTCAAAGGTGATAAGGCAAGGGTTATGGCGAACCTTCCTTTCTCATACCTGAAAGTCTCAAGATTCAATAAGCTAACTCCACTTGGAAGTTGGACTGGTGGAGATAAGCCAGGGAAGTACATGTACTCTCTGACTGTGAATGGAAGCAAAGTATTCATGATTGTTGAATACAAAATTGCTGTGTGATTTTTAAGATTCCAGTTGTTATGTGTATAAACCAAACAAGAAAAGAATGGCAGCATTAAAAAAATACTTCGACTGGCTTGACAATTTCAACGAGAGAACAAGCCTGATTCCAACAGCAGAACTTACTGGACCAGCAATGCTCCAGGAATTTCCAGACCTGCAGGGACCAGAGCATGACCCACAGTGGTTTACTCGACAGGTGATTGAGAAATGGATGAAACAAAAATAATTTTATAACGTATAAATAAGATAAACATGTCGAATTGGAATCCGAATAGCGCAAAACACAAGGCAAATCATGGTGGATACCGTGAAAAGCCAACAAGGTCTCAGGTTAAGGCTAACTTAGATTTCTGGGCTTTATTAAAAAACTCTCCTGCAGATAAAGTTGTAACAATCTCCGCAACTTCAGGAGTTGGAAAACCAGGAGGTCAACTTAAATTAAATTTCTAAATTTATTTTGTGATTTTTAAGAATCGAGTTGTTATAAAGTTAAGAACCAAAAAGAGAGAGATATGTCAACTACAGAAAAAACAATGACCGAAAAAGAAGCGATTGCACTCGTAACTGAGAATGGATACCAGCTTCAAAAAGTTCCAGTAGAACTGAGAACAAAGAAAGTTGTAGATATTGCTGTCGCATACGGCACAAACTACCAGTACATTCCAAACTCAATGAGAACAATTTCTCTTGCAATTCGATTCGCTCCAGACTTTGGAAATGACCCAAGAGACTTCTACAGAACATACAATGACAACTGGGGGATTTCTGAAAGCGCATTCGTTGCCTTAATTAAGAAAGGAACAATTCCTAACTTAAAGAATGTTCCTGCAGATAAACTTGAGGAAACTAACCTTGCTGTATTCAAACAAGCATTCAAGAAAAATGCCTATGCACTATTGGAAACACCAACTGAGTTAATTGAGAAAATTGTCACAGTAGATGACGTTAGAAGAGTTTTCAATACTGAGAATGAAAATGGTAAGTGGATTGGTGTTGAACTTATTGCACTCCTTCCTGAGTCTATTATTGAAGAAGCTTACTCTGAAATTTACGAAATGGTCATGAAAGCATTTGACAACAGACACCGAAGCGTGATTGTTAATAAACTTCCTAAGTCAATTATTTCTCAAGAAATTTGCCTTAAGTCTGCTGATACTCGTGGATACCTTAGTGAGATTCCAGAGGAATATAGAACCAAAGAAGTTTGCAAGGTTGCTGTTATGAAAAACGGCTCTTCAATTAAAGATGTTCCTGCAGAGTTCAAGAAAGATTTCTACTTGGATGCCGCAATGACTGGTCGTGGACTCTCAAGCATTCCAGAGGAAGATAGAACAGACCGACTTTGCGCCATTGCTGTGGACAAGAACCCACGAGAATTCCAATACGTTCCAGTTGATAAACGTTCCTATGCTCTCTGCATGATTGCTGTGGAACAACTGTCTGAGAACTTTGAACACGTTCCAGAAGAAAACGTTGATAATGAAATGCTTATTCGATTCATTACTTCTGTCTTGAAGAAGAGATATAAGTCTGAATTCGAAATTACATACAACTCTGGAAGTCTCTCTATTTTCTCTAAGGCATTCTCCTACATTGCAAAGGAAGGAATGAGACGCACAGAGGAAATGGAAGCAAAGGAAGAGATTATGTTCCAAGTCATTACGAGAGACCCAAGTGTATTCCCAGAATTCGTGAAGCAACAATATGATAGAAGTTCTTTTCAAGAATTTCAAGGATTGCTTAACATGACTCTTTGCATGGCTGCTGTCAAAGGTGACAGCAAAAATGTCTCAAGCATTCCTCAAGCATTCAGCGAGAGAGTGTGGAAAGAGTATGTTCAAAACCACTTAAAATAAACCAAGAGCCCCAACAGGGGCTTTTGTGATTTTTAAGAACTCAGTTGTTATACTACTCAAACCAAATACATTTTGATATGAAAACACCAGTTAGAACAACAGTTCACCAGTCAACAGCAGGCCCGTACAACCTCATGTACATTGAGATTCTTGTCCCAAGGTATGGAGGAAATAACCACCTTGAGCCAGCAGGAATGATTACATTCCAACAAACCATTGGAGAAAACTCCTGGTATGGATTGTCATTCAAGGTTGAGACAGACAATGTTAAGCACCTGGAGAATATGACAAAACTTGCCAAGCTGATTAAGAAAAACTTTTCCTATGATGTACAGCCACAGCAAATTTTAGAATTCATTGGAGCTGATGAACACGTCTTCTATGAGAGCGATTTTGTCTCTAAGAGCAAAAATGGACAAAGCCTCTACAGAGTGATTGCCTCTGGAGGTCACTACACAGACATTATTGCTCCAGACTATAAGGTGGCAAACAAAATGCTCAAGAGGCTTAATATTGCTAATTCTACTCTGGAATTCAAAAAGAGAGTTTCTCTCTAAAAAAAAATACAAATCCTGAAACATTTTCAGGATTTTTTCGTAAAAGATAATCCACGGCCTTGGTTTGGTCTTTAAGGCCAAGCGCAAGCCACAAACTTAATTGCTTGGAGAGAATGCTAAATTTATTTGGCATTCTCTTTTTTTATTCTTACATTTGCTATATAAAATTAAAAACATGAGACTTACAGTACACGTCACAGACGCAAAGAAAACGAAGATTGAAGTCCGCTCTAAGGAGAAGCCAGGAACAACAATCATGAAGGAGGTTACCTATAACACACTCTCATTCTTGGTCGCTGACCAGAATGAAGCTAATAGAATTCTCTCCGAATTAGAAAATGGTGAACAAGGAATCCCAGTGAAACACTATCTCTCTGAAGAGAAAATTCCTGGTCTTGCCAAAGTAAGGAAAAAAGCTTAACCAAAACAAACCATAAACCGAAAACCCCAGTGATTAAATCCTGGGGTTTTTTTGTATCCTATTTCCGAAACACACATTTCTCATCTCTGTGATTTTTAAGAATCCAGTTGTTATACCTATAGAGAAAGCCCGACAGTGAAACAGAAGTCGCAAGGATAATCCGCCCCTGCCCGAAAGTCTGATGACGATTCGGCAGGTTATTCTCTATCTGTGATTTTTAAGATTCCAGTTGTTATACTATTGCAGGTGCGAAAGCGATGCAGGCTCCATGTGAAACAGATTGGCGAGGGGGCCTTCTAAGTGAACCTGCCCGAACCTGAACAAAATAATAAAAATAACTCAGGGTCTGTGATTTTTAAGATTCCAGTTGTTATACTAATGAGCACACAAACAAACAGCTCGACCCCAGGAGTGAGAAAGACCTGGCAGGGATAATCCAACCCTGCCCGTAACTTTCATAAACTTTTTATTTAGAATGATTATAAATTAGCTAACAGTTGTGATTTTTAAGATTGCGTGAAACATTCGCAAGGATTTTGCGTATAACATAATACACAGATACGAATCAAAAAATAAAGATATGAAAAAGAACTGCTGACATAACAAGACGAATCTTCATCGACTTTCTTGCACCATTTTTTTGGACCCAACGGGACCTGCAATCGCCTGCGATTTTGTCAGCCCTTGGAGGGCCGCTGCCATGCGCCCAAGCATGCAATAATTCCTGTCGATTTTTCTTGAGATTTTCCATGATTTCTAAACGTTAGCTTTTGAAAGCTGATGGGGCCCAACATTGCCTGTTAAAATTCATTTCTAATAGAAAGTGAAAAGCCCCTAAGTTTTCGAAATTTAGATGGTTGTTGTTTTTCTAATTTTAGAAAACGCCTAAAATTTGAAAATTTCGGTGGTTGAGATTTTCAGTGGACATGGGGTGGGAAAAAGTGGGAAGAACGGCACTCTAAAAAAAACAGGCCCTTTTCGACAAAAAACATACCTAACTATCTGATTATCAGCAAAAGCACATAAGTCAACACACAAGCCAATCCTTTTGGGTCTCCCTAAAAAAGCAAAATTTAGGCGATATTTTTCACCCACAATCTCCCACAATTTGACACCCCAACTCTCCCCAGCCAAATAGCGTCAATTAGTGCATATTTCTCCCTATAAATTAGTGGCATAAGTTTTCACAACTCTCCCCATTGCAGGGGTCTTATTTTAACCCCCAGCTCACGCCCTCTCCTCAGGCAAAAAATTGACTCAGATTGACCCAGATTGCACTTACACCACGCCACACTATTATACCCCTATTGATTGTGAGCTAACCTCACTCCAGGATTAAAAAATATACCCCTCCTCTCCCTATCCCCTGGGTACATATATTGGATAGCGAAGTTTACATCACAGTCTTGGTGGTGGACAAAAAAAGGAGAGAAGCAATTGCGACTCTCCCCATAGCTCTCCCCATAGCTCTCCCTATTATTTTAAAATTTAACCACGCTTAGATAGACATCTTCTTCGGAGTGTGTTAGGCTAAATTTTTCTATTACTCTGAATTCATACCACTCGGAACCACCCATAAGTTCATATGATAGGTCACATATGTATGACTCAGGGTTTTTAACATCTGCAAATAGTTCTTGATTATTCTTAACATACTTCTTGAGAATATCTGCACCTTCTCCATCCATTGTATTTCCAAGTGATGGGAAAAGCTTCTTGCACAGCGTATAGATTCTCCTTGCCTCAGCTTCAGACTCTACTGTGTAGTACTTTGTCTTTGAGTTGTCTCCATCGTTCTCCCACGATTCAACTTCAAAGGTATATCCTTTGTTAATTACTTTCTTCATATCTATAATTTAGTGTAGTTTAATTCTGGCAGAATCGCCACTTCTATGTATAATGTCAAATCCCTCAACTTCATTAACAGACTCAACGCTGATGGCTCCAGGAAGATTCTTTCTTGAAGAGAAGTCTCCGCACCACTCGGCTTCACAGTGAATATCAACGAGGTAAAGTTTATCCCCAATGAGGAAGTACTCAGTCATGTTCTCTCCCTCGTCATCAATTCCATCGGGGTCATAGAATGCGTCCCACAGGTTCATCTCCCTGACAATCTTACCAATGTAATCTTCAACACAATCTTTGTGTTCTTCTGGTAGAGAGTCAAATACATTCTCTACATAGAACTTTTTAGACTCCTCAATATTGGCCAGTCTATTCTGTTCGTAAATTTTATCTTTCTCCTGCTGGATGATATTGTTATGATGCTCCAGTGTGGATAGGAAATCTTCAATTGGGTATTCAATCTCAAGGTCAGTGTAGACCTTCCTCAATACTTCAATGCTTACATTCTTCATATATAAATTTTTTCTTGTAAAATATAGGAATCTAAAATTAGAAAAACAAAAATTTTAAAATCCAAATTTTATTTTTAATTTCCAAAAGGAGAAATTATGCTTGAGTTATAGTCGTAGCACCTATGGATATTATCTCTTAGTAATATTGCTGCCTCAAATCTCTCAAGCTCTACGAGAACTGACTCTTGGTAGATACAATTGGAGACACTCATATTTTCCCACACAATAAAATCGACTCCAATTCTATCAAGCGCATTAGCTATCGAAGTGTTAAGTCTAAGCCAGGAATCGAATGAGCCTGGGTGTTCTAATTTATAATTATCAATGATTGACATCTTCTGGATTATGATTAATTTACTACATGTCGAAGTCATCTATATCTGGACCACCTGGCCACATCATATGTTTACCGCTGACTTCATATGTATTCCACTTATCATACTTGCACTTGCACATTCCACCGTAGTATTCCTTGCCATCACACATTGGGTTGTGTCCAGGAAGAAATGGGTATCCATCATTTTCAGACTTCATGTATGGCAGTTCAGATAGTGGTGGTCTTCCTGCGTGCTCTGCATAATTATCAGGAAGTGGAATTCCCGTCATCTGCTCATACTTATCTATAAGTCTATTCTTGATTACAGCTTCAATTAAATCTTTCTCCTCCTTAGGAAGAGAATTGATTAAAGCTGAGACATCTGCTGGATTATAATCAGTAAATGGCTTGCCATTAATTGTTATGAAGTAATCATCTTCTGTCTTGTGATATGAAAATCCCATGTTGTAAATTTATAATTAAATACAAATGTAGCGATTATTTTTTTATTGAGCAAAAAAAAGGAGTGATTGCTCACTCCCTCAATTTTTAATTTTCTTGTTGTTCAACTCCATCAGACCACAGAGTCATGTGGAGTGTGTCTCCGTATTCATTTACATAGTAGTATTCATCGACTACGTATGGTTCCTCCGTGTAATGTTCCTCTATGTATTGCTCATCAGGTTCTGGCTCTGTGGTTAGTGCCCAGTAGATGAAGTATCCAAACAATAGGATAAGGAGAATTCCCCAGTGATTTTTTAATAGATTCTTAAGTTTTGTAAGAAATGTATCTGCCTTGTCGAGGCTGTTGGCTGCTTTTTCGATGTCCATGATTTTTTCTTATAAATAATCTAAAATTAGAAGAACAAATTATTGAGCAAAAAAAAGAAGTGACATAATCACTCCTCATTTTCTATAAGTTCTCTTGTTCTTACTTATCAGCCTCAACAGAAGCCTTACGATAGTCAGTAACCAATTTCTTAAGGTCACCGATAGCTTTTCTTGCTCTACCCTGTGATGCCTTGGTTGTTCCATTGTGCTCTGCCTCGAAAGAAGTCCAAAGAGTCTGCATTTGTTCAAATAATTCTTGCTTGTTCATAAATTAATTTTTTAAATTGTTTTTACTAATAGTAGGCAATTTACAAACAAAAATCAAGATGTACAAGTATATTTATTATTTTAAGAAAAAATATTCCCAATTGGTTTTTTATAATTAATAAATAATTCATGCTGGAATTCCAGTTCCATAGTTTTGATTCCCCTGCGGATTAATATAAGTAAAAGTTGAAGGGATATACACAATAGCACACAGATTGTTTTGATTCCCCTACGGATTAATATAAGTAACAGCAAACTTTGAAGATGCTTTTTATTATCAGTGGTTGTGATTCCCCTGCGGATTAATATAAGTAACAGCAAAATAAAATCTTTGAATTCTTCATTAATGTTGTAATTCCCCAACGGATTAATATAAGTAACAGCGGTGATGAAATTTCAAAACCTGCAAATGCGTTGTGATTCCCATGCGGTTTGATATAATTATGTGAGATAAAGAGGATTTATATTGACCCTCCATAATTGTGATTCCCTTGTAGGCTCAATATAAGCACAAATCTATGTTTCTTAGCTTTTACAGCAACACCATTTTAATTCCATTACGGTTTGGACATAATAAGAGGTTCTTTAATTCGTTGATATATGTTATCAATTTTGTGATTCCCTTGCGGGTTGGATATAAGAGAGGGTCAACGGCATATTCATATCGTAGTGGCACGATTGTGATTCCATTAAGGATTTATATAAATTTGTATTCTACAAGACTACATAATTTTAATTCCCTTGCGGGTTGGATATAATACCAAGCTCAGCTCGGCCACTTTTTGCACTGGCAAAGTTGTGATTCCCTTGCGGGTTGAATATAATACCAGGTTGAACGTCATGATTAGAGAGAGCATCACCGTTGTGATTCCCTTACGGGTTGGATATAACACCAGGAACACAGTTTAACGTTCTAAGTTATGACCCATTGTGATTCCCTTACGGGTTGGATATAACACCAGGTAGACCCTCTAATGGGCTCCTATGACTTTAGTTGTGATTCCCTTGCGGGTTGGATATAACACCAGGAATTGAGGTTCAATTTGGAGGCACATACGAGTTGTGATTCCCTTGCGGGTTGGATATAACACCAGGTCACATCAACTATTCTTTAGTTAAACCTTTGTTGTGATTCCCTTGCGGGTTGGATATAACGCCAGGCTACAGGTGTTTGTGAAATAGACCCTGTCAGTTGTGATTCCCTTGCGGGTTGGATATAACACCAGGCTGATTTGAACGTGGGTTGAATGGGTATCTGTTGTGATTCCCTTGCGGGTTGGATATAACACCAGGCTATCCAGTCGTTTAGTTTAATTATATGAAGTTGTGATTCCCTTGCGGGTTGGATATAACACCAGGTTCGATTACTTCTGCTCTTGATGCAACAATGTTGTGATTCCCTTGCGGGTTGGATATAACACCAGGTAGTTCTTCCAGAAGATATATATCCTTTGTGTTGTGATTCCCTTGCGGGTTGGATATAACACCAGGAATTGCTTATATTTTTAAATGGGAAAAGATGTTGTGATTCCCTTGCGGGTTGGATATAACACCAGGGGTGTGCTTACCAATAGTATGTCAATGAACGAATTATAAAGAAAAATGGACTCAAAAAATGAGTCCAAATTCTTTTTAAGATATAGTTTCTGGTCGTTTTTTTAATTCTACGCCAGCATTTAGTTTTACACCTGTTCGATACAGATGATGATTTTCAGTCTTATAGATGCATCCAAATCCTGAACCAGCAGATTTACCAAGACCAATATTATAGAGAGTCTCTGCAGCGGCCTTATTGGTAAATATGTTAACCTGACACTGGTTAGCTTTGTTCATGATATTCTTAACAAATACTGTCTTCACTTTGTGAGATGAGTTTTTTGGAACTTCTACTCTAAAGTCAAGCAAGTCAAGCTCAGGATTCACCCTTGAGAGTTTATTGATTAGGTAACTCTCAAGTTTGCTCTCAAAATCTTTATCATCGAGAGTTAAGAATCTTTTATTATCTCCAACTAATTCTTTTACGATAAAAGGGGATAGTGTGGCAAAATAATTCCATCCATCATAAAACTTCTCAGTAATAAAATTATTACCAGAGAACTTCATTCCACAAAACAAGTCTTGATTATTTAAAACCCCCATCAATAGTTTAGTTAAAAATTCTTGGTCCATTGATGATACGACAAAATAACCACCTTCATTAAACTGCAGTTCGTCTCCAATCAACTTACCACCATAAAGGTGAGAAATATTGTAGTTGCTTGGAGCATCGTGGTACTTATTGTTTACTCCAAGACACTTATGGATATATGAATTTAGCATGTGTTGATTATTTACTGGCACTGCTTGCGTATTCTTTGTAAATTGTATTTTTATTCTCATAACTCAATTTTTTTGGTGCTAATATCAGATACTTTAATAAATCCGCTTGTGTTTATAAAATTAGAATCCAAAAGATTTTCTATCGTCACAAGACCTCCATCCAACAATGTGGCAAATCCCTTATTAGCATTAATTACTTTTATATCATCGTCTGAAACTGGAACCAGTATTTTCCCATGAAGTCTAACGATATAATCTATACCGTGTAGATTTGTCTGATAAGTTCTGTGGTTCATATTAATTCTTGAGTCATCACTATACACATTGTGGTATAGTGGACTCTTTCCATTTTCATTAAGAACCTTAAACATATCACCCAATCTTTCATCAGCAGAAGATTTAATCATTTGCTTAACTTCGTTGAATGTGTAATTCATGATGTCTGGGCCAAATACACTCTTGAGTGTTGATGTTAGCATCTCGAAATATTCCTGTTCGAGAAGCTTCCTAACAACATTCCAATTCATGAACACTTCTTGTTTCCATGAGTTCCAATCTGCCTTCTTGAGTTGGATAAACTCTCTCTGATAAAATCCCTTGTCATTAACAAAGTTATCAATCCTGAGTAAGCAATCTTTAGATTTTTCGAATAAATAAGGAACCTTATCATAGAAGGTATACCTATTTATGGGTACTGGTCTCTCTCCAAAGAGCACATGAAGGACATTTGATATTTGATGTATGGTGATTGGCTCCTGAAAGTTTTCTTCCACCTTCCTTGGTCTGGAGCCATCAATATCATAAATCTTATCCCTTGTTCCTCTATGGTTTCTAAAAAACCCAGCGTTTTCAAAGTTTAGAACAAGATATTTCATTATTCACCTTTTTTATCTTCAGAATTCTTATCAGCCTTTGATTTCTTCTTTGCATCAGCATCATCAGCCTTTGTTTTCTTTGCCTTCTTCAGGGCATCAACATTATCAACAATAGCTTGTCTTAGCAGTAGAGCTTCTTTTTCTTCTTCGCAAATATAAAAATCATTTGCGATGAAGTTAATAGAATTGATGTCAGATGAATTCTTAACCTCAACCCAACCATCTTGACTGATTGAATCTTCAAGTCCATCATATATTAACTTATACTCAAGACTCTCGACCTGAGCGAAGGCATCCTTTCTTTTTATATTCATCTTGAGCAAGTTCATGAAGAAAACCTTTACAAGAGTCAATATGTCATCGTTATTGAACATAAATCCATACTCAGGAATTTCTATGGTGTTTGTCGCCAATCTATAGTAACCCAGTTTACTATTGAATGATGGCATCTTAGATTGAAGGAATTGTTTGTAAACATCAAACATGTCTGGATTCAATCCATATCTGTCGAAAATTTGGTCACAACTCATAAATTGAAGTTGTTGGATGTCTATTGTTCCGTTTGATTCATATTTAATGGGACCTACAACCTCTTTCTTAAAGAAAGTGTTATCCACCTCTTCTGCATCTTGATTTTTTTGTCCACTCTTACTGAATGTCTCTATGTAACTAACGGAGTTATCACTTTGAATAGCGTCAACTAAAGTTACTGCGCTTTTTCTCTTAAGATTATCTCCTACTTTGCTCGCAAACATATACCCTCTTATGATGCTTGATGGAGTGGCAAGAAAAGAAGCAAACAGGGGCTTTGAGTTCACAACGTTGTTGGATTGATAAGGAACCTCATCTCTAAAAATTTCATGTGTCATGCATCCAGATGAAATTGCCAACTTATAGTCAAGTTCACCATTTTCACCTTTGAAAAATCTCTTCTTGGCGTAAGAAACATTTTCATTTCTATTGAAAGCTTGTCCCTTTACTTGATTAAACATAAATCTTTGGTCCGTGCTATCATAGTTCACTACACCTTGTCCTTTCAGTTTCAATTTGAACTGAATACTTTTTACTTTTTTCATAATTTAATTTTTAATTTTTAATACTTAGTTGTATTCTATGTTGTCTTATAGAGCAAAAGTATAAAAAAAAAATTAAATACACAAATTTTTTAAAACTTTATTTAGAATAATACCATATTTTTTATGATAAGTCATATTAAACACTATGTATGGGGTGTTTGAGGCCTTTGCGTCAATTCTATACATACCAAGGCTCATCTTTTTTTTCTTATCAAGTTCTAATATTCTTTTAAAATCAAATCTTGAGTCATTAAATAAGATATTGCTCATAATTTTTTTCTGTTGATTGTATACATTTCCAAGTTTAAGTTCATCAAATTCTTCTTCAAAAGTGTCCGCATATATTGAAACACTGAATGGGTTGATATATTTCTTATTATTCTCTTGAGTTGGACAAGTTATAAAAACTTCGTTATACCCAGATTGTCTAAGTTTATTTGAGCCAGCTATCTTAATATCACTCTTTTGAAGGTTTTTTCTTTTTATTGGATATATCATAGACATTTTATCAAGACTCCTAACATATCTATCAACAAGCATTTGGTAGAGCTCATCTTGATTTTCTCTCATATAATTATTGTATATTACATACAATTCATCTGGAGTTAGTTTTTTTTTGTTATACTGAGAGATATATCTAAACCACTTTCGAGTGAGATTGTAATCATACATATTTTTTATAGATGATACTTCGCTTGGATTTGTGGTGTCATATATGTTGATGGTGCATCCATCGAGGTCTCCAAACCTATTACACCTCCCAGTACATCTCTGCATTGTTGCTCCAGGAGATAGTGCGCACTCAAATATATTTGGAAATGACAAGTCATAGCTCGCTTGTAACAATGGTGCCGCAACTACAAGTGGCCTAACTTCAGATGTATCAGAATTTTTTCCATATATTGCATGTATCTTATTAAGCAGAGCATTTCTATCATCTTCTTGAAATTTGCTATGTATTAAAATGTCAGAACCCGTCTGGTAAGTAATTTGCTGAGATTGTCTTATGGAGTTTGAAATTATTAAAGAGTTCTCCTTAGGAAGAGTTGGCATGCTATCAAAAGTATTTATAGTGTATTGCTTTTGATGGATTGCATTGTAGTGCTTAAATTCCCCAGGAAGATGTGTTGTTTTTATTGAGCCTGGTAAATCACGTTCCCACATTTTGTATATTAACTCGTGAGTGGCTGATATTAGAATTGTTTTTTTGTTTATAAGATTATGTCTTATTTTCATTACATTGATGAATCCAGCGTACAGAGCTACATCAGATATAAGTTCATGATATTCATCGAAAACAACATTATAGGTCATTATTGAGTGAAGTCTCGATGAATCACTGTTATCTACTGTTGGTCTCAAAAAATTATCTATATTGGTTATAATAATGTCTGAAGAAAATTCCTCAACAAAATTTGAATTATGCTTTTTAGTCTCTCCTCCAAGAAAAAGTTCAACAGATACATTTGTAACTCCAGCATTTGAAAGCTCACGAATAATTGTATTGTATACATTTTCAGCAACATTATTTTTTGGACACACCCAAATTAATTTCTCTCCACTTTTTGCCCACCATAATAGTGTAAGCAAAGACTTTCCATATCCAGCTGTGGCATTTATGCACGTTGTGTGTTCACAGCTATTGGCTATTCTGACCTGCTCTATAAATCTTTCATTACCAGCATAGATGTGTTGTGATAGGTCAATTTTTTTATTTGTAGCAGTTTCCTCAACCGAAAGTTTAATAATTTCATCAGTAGAGAGATTCATATGCTTAGAAACCATCTTGTCAGCGTAAGTCAAACAATATCTAACAAAAAGATTGGTCATATTTTTATCTTCTAAGCCATATGGATGATAAAAAGCTGGGGCTTTAACTGGTCTATACGGTGGATTTTCAATTAAAAATTCTGGCCCAAGAATATAACTAACAAACTCTTTCATAACTTCAACATCTGAGTTCGATAGTTTTATGTCAGTATCGTTGTAGCCACAAAACTTGTTTGTAATTCCATGATGCCAGTACACAGAATCAATTATGACATCTTTATTAGGAAAACTCTTGAGGTATCTATTCAAAAATGCCCAACCGACTTCATTATGTCTGTAGGGCATTTTATCTTCCATCTCGATTGTTTCAAAATTTACATTCTTAAGTTTTTTTTGGAACTGTAGTGTGCATTTTCCTGTATCATGAAGCAGGGATGATATTCTAACTATTTCAATCAAATCAGGATTATCCTCTAAGAGTATATTTTTTGCTATTCTAACTGCAACGTCTGAAACTTTTTTAGAATGTTCTATTAAAGTTGTCTTATCATCTTTTGCAAAAATTTCATTAATTTTTATTGTCATATCTCTTAAGTTATTGTAGTATTTTCTCTATTTTAATTTTACACAATTTACCACCCACCTTCAAGTCCACTGTAGCACATGGCAGCAATTCCATTTTCCCCAAGATTATAGGCATTGATAAATATGTGATAGTCCTTAACCTTATCTGGATTGTTCTTGGCCCCCAGGAGCATTGATAGCGCCTTATCTCTGTATTGCTCAGCAAACACATCTTTGACCATCTCCTGGAGCAATTCATCGTCAACCTCAATTGGTTGGCAATAGGATATTTTAAATTCATCCTGCCTTATCTTCTGTTCTTTTTTTGTCATGGAGAACAATGGTGTGAGCAATCCTCTCTTGAAGTCATCATACTCTTCTTGTGAGTGTGCAGGATTGGCCATTCTCCTGCTCTTGTCTGCTTCTGGTGGATAGAATAGATATTGATTGCAGAGTGCTTTCTTGATTTTCCTGGGCAATCTAAATTTCAAATTATTTTTATCGCTTGTTCTCACTTGCTCTGTGTTTGTCATTGGACTTATTTCTTGGATTTTATAGAGCTCCAGTCAATTGTTGGGCAATATTTATCTTTTACCGCCTTGACTATTTTTGTGATTCCAGAATCTTCTACACTCTCTTCTGTAGAACTCTTGATTTTACCATATAGATAGGCTATCCCAAATATTATGGCAATTAATAACCCCATTAAGATTAAGATTATAATTGCTCCGACAATTCCGCATCCAATCAACTTAAGGTAAGTTAGGATAAGGGGGTCGCTCTGGTGAAATAAGTCCCAGCCCCATCCTCCTGTGCCATTTTCTCCATCAGTTTGTCGATATACAAAACCTCCAAGGATTAAAGATACAAATGTAAGCCCAAGTGTGCTCCAAACATGTAGCTTATGAGAATCCGTGCCTTCTTTTCTGAATGTATTCATTGATACGAATATTCGGTTCCAAATGTGTGTCACCCATGTAATGGGAAGCATAGTTATTGAGAATAGGGTTCTCCAGGCGAGTTGACAGAGTGATTTTGGAAACTTGTAGTCGGTTTCCCATGCGTCTTCTTCTTTCCGTGCAAATGTTGACCAATCAATCCAAGCTAATATTAATTTAATTTTTTCCATTTTTCAAAGTTATATTATGAATATCAATTATACGCAATATTAATTAAAATGTTTCAAACTATATTTTTTTATTGTTTATTGCTTGGAGCTTAGATGCAGGAGATGTTGTTCTTTTTATCAAATCTATTCACAACTCCATTTTTATTTTTGCTATTTTTCCACTTACCGCTGTTTAAAATATAGTGACCTTCTCGGAGTCTTTTTAATTCTTCAATTTGCTGTTCCTCTGGTAGCTTATAGCTCTCGAAGATGATACACAATCCTGATAATGACTCCATGTCTGGCGAATATCTTCGAACATACATTTTGGCCCTCCACCTGCAAAACTCTTTTCTATCATGTGAGCCTTGTTCTGGAATGACTATTGGTCTTATTCGACAATTAAGATGACTCTTCATATGTATACTATCAATTTGATGGTTACAGTTTAATCTTGAACAAAGGTTAAACTATTAATAGCCACATCAAGTTGAGCACCGTTATCAAATTTAACAGCAACAAAGTGGTCGAAGCTACCAAATGGAGATAATTTAACCATTGGCATTGTGTTTCCCCTGGAGTCTTTTTCACATCTTGGGTCGTACTTAGTTAAGTCAACATTAAGTATAACTTTTCTTGGGCTTCTGCTCATTTCCATATTATAAATTTTAATTGTTTTATGGGATTTGAAATTATTTTTTTGTTTTATAATTATCAATTGTATTTAAAATACTATTAAAAAAATTGTCTCTTAAATTATTTTTAGTTCTAAAAAACAAGTTATTAAAACATGTGTCTCCTTTTTTAAATAAAAATTTATGACAGATTCTATTTTTATTTTTTGAGTCTGTGAATTCTTCAAAATTAATTTTAATTTTATCTTTAATACCCTGTTCAACACAATATTTTAATATTTTTCTTACAATTTCTGATTGTGATTTTGGATTTCCACTTCTAATATTTAATAACTCTTGTTGAGGATTGTTGGAAATAAAATAATAGAATGGGGTTTCTAAAATTCCCTCAATGTATATACCGAAAGTGCCGTGAATTTTTTGATTCCAATTTTCTATATCAGGCTCAAAACTATTATGTACAGTTAACTTTTCATGTAATTTTGAAGACATTTCTGAAAGTTGTTTTAATTTTCCTTCAAGCTCATGGAATGAACTAATTCTTTTCTGAAATTTTTCAAGCTCTCTATTAGACTCTTCAATTTTTTTTTCAATTTCTTTAAATCTAAACTCTGCAGAACGAAGCTTAAAATCGGTATAATTATATTCTTCTTTTACTAAATGTAAATCTTGAAAATTTTCGTATTCCTTAAAAATATTTTCAAATTTAAAAACGCCATATTGCTGCTCTATGATTGAATTTATTTCTGTAAAATCAAAGTCTTCAATGAGATGAACTTTTGAAACTCCTATTTTATTAGGTGGAATAGCACTATTATACTTTGGTTTGAACTTAGCTATAAAATATGCTTCAATATTGTTTAAGTTAATTTTATAGTCAATTTCAATATAACAAACTGCATCAAAATCTTTAGACTTATGACCACCTAATGACCTTTTTAATAAATCTATTGATTGTCCTACATATACAACTCTATTATCTTTAATAAGAAAATAGATTCCAGAATTAACATTTGGTAAATCTTTGCATGAAGATATTATATTTTCATGTTTAATATTAGTTATTTTCATATTTAAAAATTTAACTATAAAACTCCATTATCTAAGAAGATATGTCAATTTTCCTGGGGCGCTTCAAGTACTTATTTTCTCTAAATTACATACATCAGGATAAGACTTTTCTTAGTAGTCTAACCCACTCATTTATGCTGGAGTTTTCTTTGTCCAACCGAACCTCGGTGACTCGCCTAAGTATTTATACGAAAAAAAAACAGAAATGTTTCAAAATCATTTTTTCCTTCCGAAGTCTGCTGGAATTTCGCCCCAATCCTTGGTGAGCCACTTATTTATCTTGATGTCCTTTTGCTTAATAAACTCAATGGCCCTATCAAGCCTCTCTGTAAGCTCACCATCGAAGGTTGACTTATGCTTTTTGTTTCTGAACCAGGCAATTGCAGTCTCGCTATCAGACCAGATGTTGGCTGTTGTAATTCCATTAAGGTGAGAATTTTTCTCACAGTACATAACAGCATGACAGACTGCCAGGAACTCAGCAATGTTATTTGTTCCAATTCCAAGCTCCTCATGGAACAATACTTCTCTTGTCTCAATGTCAATTCCTCTGTAGAAGCATGGGCCTGGATTTCCGATTGTTCCAGCATCAACACAAATTCCGAATTGTGGCTTAACGTTTGGATTAACAATTGGAGGTAATGGGGATGGGACTGCCTTTTGAGTTGGCTTTGAAGCTTGTGCAATTGAGTCTTTGGCCCATCTGAATGCAGCCTGCTTGAGTAGGCTCACTTGAGTATGGAACATTTCACTTGAAAATGAGTTACCAGTAATATCAACTACCTTCTGTGTATATTTTCTGACAACGCCACTTAGCGGAATTATTCCATCGCCTTCTGCTTGTTTAATCTCAAGTACTGCACTGTTTAGTTCTGCATCGGAGATTGACTGAAATATTTCAAGTACTTTGTTCATAGATAATAAATTATCTCACAAATTTAATATAATAATTAATATTGTGCAAATATTTATGCTAACTCAATTAATTATTGCTAAGAGCAAAGGCTCAAGAGAGGAAGAGGACTCAAAAAAGCCCCCTATCATCCCCCAAAAAAGTTTGCTGGTCGCAATAGAACTTTCAAGTTGTCGGATAGGTGAAGAAAACCCCCTCGGAAAAACTTCAATCTACAGTTTATGCACATGCTCAGGTGCCTTGTAAAAATACACAGAAAATCTTTGCGGCTTTCACCCGTTCTCCTCATCGTGTGTGAGGCTCTCCAATTTGGCACTGGGTTAATGGTCCATCCAGTGTCTATTCCATCTTAGAGTTGAGGTAATTCTCCTCGGTATAACTCTAAATAAGAAATAAAATTGGGAATATCAAGAGGGTTCGTGAACTTTTTTCTGGTGTTGCCTAAAAGGGTAAAATTTAGGTGAAAAAAGTTTTTAACAAAAAATTGGAGTTGAGAAAAATATCTCAACTCCATCTTCAAGAGGAAACCCTTGCTTCTTTATATTATTCTCATCCACAAATCGCTCCTCTATCCTATTTTTTTTTACAAAACAAGTTTATCAGACTCTCCTCTGAGGAATTCAATTATTTTATTGTTCTTTGCATTCTTAAGACAAATATATGCCTCAAGAGCTGATAGATGTGAATAGTTTCTATGTAATCCCCAATTATCAATTCCCCATCCCTGGCCCTCATTCTTTCCATTGATGAACTTCTTTATTGTCTTGAAATCCTCATCGAGAAATTGAATAGAACCCGATACTTTCATCGTGACAATGATGCAAGACTTATCCATAAGCGCCTTAGCTCTCTCTGATGAGCAATCTCCAGTCATCTGACCGTATATGCAATTTTCTTTATTGTCTGGGTCCAGAGATTCAACATTAAGTTTTCTAAGCTCTTTCTTGGTCGCAAATTTTTTAAGCGATACTACTTCGTGAGTGACGGCATCTAAAAATTCTTTCTTATTCATATCTTGTTGATTATTTTTCTATTATGTAATTGTTGTTAAAAATCCCATATAATTATTTTTTATGTCCAATGCAAGTCATCCAAGCAAAAAATTGGTCTCTTGGATTACTCATCTGTTTTAAGTTTAGAATCATGTACATTCCTGTTTCACCAGATGTTGCCTCTGACAGGATGATGTCACCAACACTAAGTTGTTTGCTACTGAAAATACATGCCCTAAAGATGAATTCCCCAATCTTATTATCAAGAAGCAAGAGTGCGTGACCCCAGCGCTGATTGGTATAGTCATGCTCGACCCCAGAAGTTAAAGACTCCGCAAACTCCTTCAACTGCTCTTTTGTCGCAGCTCCAGCAAATTCCTCGAATTCTTCTTCTGTCATTTTGTTTTTTAAATCGCCTTATCAATAAATTCCTTATACTTACCATCAAGCTCAGATAGCTCAATCTCAAGAAGACTAATATCAGTCTTGTGCTGAAGAATCTTCTTCTCAATTCCTCCAGAGTGCTCAATCTTCATCTTCATGAGTTCAGACTTAGTTGCCATTCTGCACCAACCCTCGTCTATTTCCTTTTCGCTAAAGCCTATGTCTTTCTCCTTCTCGCTACTGAATGGCTTGACTCTGCAGGTTACTGATTTTTTATTATCAATGTCCTTTGTAATTTTACCAGACTCAAGGATTAAGAAGTAGTCTGATGTTATGCCTGTGTCTCTACCCATTATTGAGTACTCCCACTTGTTCCAGACGATTGTACCAGGCTTTATGTTTTGTATTTTCATGGTTTTTTATTTATAAGTGGATTAAAATTTAATGTCTAAGTTATCAGACTTGAACTTGAAGATACTTGTTTTGTACTTATTATAGAATTCCTTATCTTCTTTGCATTTCTTAACAAAAGAATCGTAAGAATGTTCTATTGGAGTTACAGAAATAAGTCCATCTCTATGAATTGTCTGGTGGCTCTTGGTGTAGTTGATGTACGCATCCTTAATTTGTGAGTCACTTAGCTCACCATCGAATGACTTGCCGAATAGTCGGAGAATAAATTCAAGGATTCCATATCCCACAATTCCAATAAATGCAAATGCCAGAATGTATACTTCTGGAGCTATAATTAATAGCAAAATCATTATAAATATTACCAATCCTGTCATTATTGTTTTTTTAAGTTATATGCAAAAATACAAAAAATGTTTCAAGTCATTAAATTGATTTTAAAATATCTTCATTTTGTTTCTTATATCTATCCATTGGCAAGTCATTTGCACTTTCTCCGAATGGATTTTCAATTTCTGTTGCAATTATCTCAATTCCAGCAATAATAAAATAGAGAAGCATTACCAAGGGTATTGATAGGGCTCCCATTGAGAAGAACAATCCAAAGGGGAGTGACAATAGGTATGCGAATATGGACATCTTTATGTGGATGGCGTAGGATTGTGGTATCGGAGTATTTTTTATTCTCTCAAGATTTGAGAAGCAGGTTATTATCTCTGCGAGTTTTCTGTCTGAATTTCCAGCCTCAATGCTATCTATGGAAGAGATTTTATTTTGAATTGTCGTTATTTCCTTATAGACTTTGGTTCGAATTTTATCAAATAATTTTGGATTATTGCACTTTATAAATTCAAAAATAAACCGATTTATATTTAGGAGATTGTTTACTATCTTATCCTCTGTCTCTGTATCATCCAGTCTTTTTAATTTTATTGTTATGTAGATGAGATTTGACTTCAATTCAGAGAGCACTTTTCTTGCCTCCCACCATCTATCATAGGCGGTTGAGGTTCTGAAGCTCAGTGATAATCCGATTACCACACCTATTAGACCATGCATATTTGAGGGGATGGCATTTTCCTTAACTCCAATTTCAACAGCAATTAAGTGAATGAGTGCAAGAAATAGGCCCATTAGCACTGTTCTCTTGACCAAGTTTTTTAAATAAACATTTGGCTGAGTAATTACTATATATAGCCAATATTCTGTATGTCTCTTATCCTTAAGGAAATTTAATAACTTCATATTGCAATTTTTAAACAAAAAGGCTTGCAACTGGTTTAAGCAGGAGATTCTGCAGTTGCAAGCCCAAATTAATTATAGTGTCTCAAATTATATGTTTTCATCAGCAATTCTACAAACCAGCAGAGTAAACTGACTACACCAATTTCTTCCTCGTGGCGACATAAATTGGTAAATTCGTCCACTCAGGTCTTTCAATAGAAGATTAACGTACTCCTAATTTACGTGCGGACTCGTTCCCGCACTCTACGTACTTAGCCCTGTTTTAAGCCATGCCTAATGAATTAGGCAACTTGCCCATCCCGAACCATGGGAATACAAGCAACAAGTATAACTGAATGGTTTCACGTAGAATTTCTTCGAACCATCAACGGACAACCTAAACCTACATCCCTTTGCCATGCCTGAAGACTTTTAATCAGTTTTAGTAGGAACAACACCTTGTCAAGAGTATTGCTGGCAATATTATGCTATACGAAAAATATAAAAAAATGTTTCAATTTTCTCTTAGTTTTTTAATTCAACGATGTATGCAATTGTACATCTCTTTGATTCATAAACGATAATCTCATCATTTCTAAGTGATTGACCAGCGTGTGCAAATGTACAATCAAATCCACCCTTGTCAAGTGTTTTCTGGCACAAACTTGAATTCCCTGAGGTTACGTCATATTGTTTTCCAATGTGTACATCGAATAGAGCGAGGTATCCTCTGTTGTCACTTCCTGATGCCCAGTATGAGCCTGACAGAGAAGAGTATCCAATGGACTTCTGCGCCTTGTTGGCAAAGTATATTCCATCACCGAACATGCTTCCTGTGTGGATTACTCCAGACGGACGAATCATAAGTCCAGTCTGAATGATGTTGAACCAGTTTTGGTTCCTGGAGCCATGCCACAGGAGTTTTTTCCCCTTGTTCTTTGCACTGGAGTAGTGTTCGTCAAATCGTTTCTGAGTTGTCTTGTTTACGCACTTGTAGACATTGACCAGTTGGTTCGAATTTTGTCCGAGGAGTTTCTTTACAAGCTGAATTGTCTTATCATCTTTCTCAAGAGTAACTTCAAGACCAAGTTTATCAAGAAGGTCTTCATCCTTCTGCTCAGACTCATCGCTCACATCTGTGGTCGTTGTCTGGGCAAGCATTGTAACCTGACCTGCCATTGTATCAAGAAGGTCTTGCTCATTGGAGATGAAGTTATTAATTTCCTCCAGAGTGAAATTTCCATCACTGAATAGATGGTCCTTCACATTCTTCATCTTTCTTGGAATGGTCATGTAGAGCTCAAGGAGTTTCTCGTTCAGTGGTTGAATCTTTTCTGATTTTCTCCTGGAGGACTTTGCGATTTTTATAAGCTCATCAATGATAACTTGGGCGTTATCAACTTGAAGTTGTGTTACATCATCCTGAGTAACCTTATAGTTGGCACCGATAGTCTTATTTGCATATGCCATGAGGTCATCGAATAGCTTCTGAACTTCAGCATCAGAGATGTTGACCATCCCAGTTGATGCCTGGGCCTCTCGGATGACAGCCTCATCAGTCTTGTCCACATACCCCTTGCGTGGCGATGTCTTTTGGTTGTATGTTGCATTCCACTTTGATGATGGCTTGATGTCAACTGTCAATTCAGTTCCCACACGCCCATAGGTACACTTAATGGTTCCATCGCCCATCTCTTCCATTATGTAGACTTTGTTTGACTGGTGAGTCTTTCCGTTGTCTACACTAACGTGGATTAACTTCGCATATCTGAGTCCACTCTCTCTGATTATCATTGTTTTGTAATTAAAGTTTCCAAATAGATTTTCTACTTTTTTTTGGCTTCACATAACTCCACCATAAAAATATTTTTTGTATAAACTTTTTCATATACACTTGTTTTTGCTTGGCCTTTGGTGTGACAATATAAATTACTGAACAACTAATGAACCCTCGTGGATTTTCTATTGTGTCATCAATCTCAATAAGAACTACACTCATTGGGTTGTCAAGGTCATCTGAATAATCTGATATTCTACCAATTTTCATTTTGGTTATTTCTTCTGACCACGGATAGTTTGTCATAGCATCTACAATGTCACCTTCTTTAAGTGATTTGAGATATGTTTCATTTCTTTGGAGAAAGTTCTTCATCTTTGTTTTGGTTTATTATATTTGAAATAATTATATTACCCAACAGTTGTTCGCTATCATAACTTATATTTCCACTGTTATGTAAATAATAATCTTTCCAACGCAAAATATCTTCTCGGTAGATTTTAACACCTTCTATTTCAATATAATCCTTATCACTCATCTTTTCGGAATATAAATTGTATCCACAACGCATAAAATCATGGTGGTATCTGATGAACACATAGAGCCAATATGAATATGTTCTGTGGTTAAAGTGATTGTGTCTTGGTGAATATATTTGGTGTAACAATCACATTGTGAACTTTTCTTTGTGGAGCAGGAGAACAATAATACTGTTAAAGATATGAATATTTTTTTCATATTACTTCTTTTTATCATATTTTTCGTTATAGTATTGTTCAGAATTCTCAAAATCATTAGTAGCAAGTTCAGGCTCGTCATAGAATAAACCAATGGAATGGCCATCTTTTCTACCTTGATTATAAGCGGATTCTACCTGCTCCTTCTCCAGTTGTTTGGATTGATTAAAAATTCTGTTAAAAGTTTGCATCTCCTCTCTTGAAAAGGCATAGTACTTATTAAACTCTACTTCCAACCACTCCACAGCAGTTTGTTTTTCACTCTCCATTCTATTTCTGTTTTTGTTCTACAATCTCTAATAACTTTTCAATACAAGCAAGTTCAGCTTCTTCGTAAGTCTTAAATCCATTATCAGAAAAGAAATGACTACCGTACTTAAATTTCCCTATTTTCCAACAAAAATCACCAAAGTCGCCCCTCCATAGTATTTCAGCTTGATAATTTTTTCCTCTAAACCATCTAAATGCTTGGGAGAGTG
>Ga0114946_10000004_pt1 | contig 109990 bp, 94 predicted proteins | sample WalLakDeSediment_FD_88676 | JGI IMG/M metagenome (GOLD analysis project Ga0114946, IMG submission 88676) | Lake sediment microbial communities from Walker lake, Nevada to study Microbial Dark Matter (Phase II) - Walker Lake 11/02/13 Deep Sediment | ecosystem: Environmental > Aquatic >... | reverse complement strand
CAGGATAACCGTCGTTCTCTCACGATTCGCCTCGAGGTCCAGGGCGGCCCACTCGATCGCCTCGCGGGTCACGATGCAGACGCTCATCAACTCCGGAAGTGAGAGGAAATGTATCCCCTTCAGATCGAAGCTGTAGTAGGACCGACATGGCGCGCTTCCCAATCGATTACAGCGTAGCTCGGTGTCCTCCCCATTCTCAAAATTCATGACATCGTGGTTGCCGGCAACGTAGAGGAAGGGGACTTGGCCGCAACCGTTCGCGATGACGTCGGTCCATTCGCCACGGTGCCGGTCTTCGGCGAAGCCGTGGTGGGCAATGGATGGACACTGTTTTGCTTCGCGGACTCAGCAAGATCATGATTCAGATAAGAGAATAGGCCGAGGCGGACGGAGGGTCAAGATCCGCCGCCAAACCCACGGGACCCTCTGTGTCCGACCCTTGATCACCATTCTGCCGTGCATTCCAGTCGAGGTCCGGCCGAAATCCCACTGCCTCATTGACCTCTAAATGTCGATATACCAAGTTCAAACCATGGATTCACGCCCGGCTGAATTGGCACAGGACGACCAACAGCCTCTCCCTGGCCCTGGTGGCTGCGACATATTGCAGGCAACGGGCCAAGGCTCGCTCATCACTGCCCCGCTCCTCACCCGCCTTCTCTCGGCCCCTGTCCCCTCCCTCTTCAACACACACCATGGCCACGGCCTTGAATTCGAGTCCCTTGATCCGTCTCATGGTGCCCATCCTCACGCCTGGCTGTTGGGACCCCGGATCCTCCTGTCTGGGCTTCAATTCAAAGGTGGGGATGCCTGCCGCCTCCAAGGCTTGGATGAGGTGGGGGCGCCTGGGCGTGATGCAGATCTCGTGCGTGGCGAAACCGTCCACCTCCAAGAGTCCTTTCACCCAGTCGCACACGGTCCTGGCCTCTGTTCTTGGGTCCCTGCAGCGTTTCACCAGCGGGGGGCGTCCCTTCATCAGCGAATGATCCGCAACGGTGGAGGCTTGCCCTCCTTCGAAGTCGTCCACATCCACACCCTCCAAAAGTCCCTGGGCGTACTTCCTGATCTCTTCCGTGGTCCTGTAGTTGATCTTCAGCCTTTGGCTTCGTCCCCTCACGTCGATGCCAGCCCAACTCAAGGGGATCTTCCTCCGATAGATGCGCTGATGTCCGTCGCCTGCCAGGGTCAACGGGTTCCGCGTTCCCTCGTGCTGTACAGGACGCAAGTTCCCCTTTTCCTCCACAGGACTCAGGGCGCGAATCAAGCGAAGCGCCTCCAGGCTGAAGTCCTGGACCTCGTCCACCAAGACATGCGCGTAGCGCTGTTCCGCTCGTTCTTCCGCGGCCAGTCTGGCCTCGTGAACCGCGCCCTCAAAGCTCAAAAGGCCCCTTTTCTTGAGTCCCCTCTGAAACGCCCGAAAGAAGGGCCAAGCCTTTCTTCTCTTCTCTCGGGACATCCTGGGACGTCCCGACCGAACCGTGGTGAGGTACTCCTCTTCCTCTTCAATGCCATGGGAGTCCACCACCAAGTCATATTCCCTTTCCATCTCCTCTCTGGACAACGGCGGCTCTCCCAACGCCTCGTCCCGCCAGACCGAGGACCACAGGTCTTGGAGGTCGTCGTCCTCCGCGATCCTTCCTTTCCATCCGCTCTCCACGCAAAGCTTTCGGGCCAGGGCGTGAAGATGCGTCACGTCGATCCGTTCCGAGCAGGCCTTATCCAAGCTCCTGAGTTGGGATCTGAGCGTCACGACCAGGTTGCTGGTGAACGTGGTCAACAGGATACGGTCCTCCAGCTTCCGCAGGTTGCGCGCCAAGTGAACCGCCCTGTGCAACAGGACAACCGTCTTGCCTGTGCCGGCTGCGCCTGTCACGTTCATAGGACCCCTCACATCCCATTCCACGAGCCTCCTCTGGTAAGGGTGAAGGAAAATCCGCCACGCCTCGAGGCTGCCTTTCAGGATCCGTCTAAGCTCCTCCTCTCCCTCCACGAGGACCAGGTCTACGCTCTGCCTCTCCTCCAGATCGGTGAAGTCCCCTGGCCCGGCCACAGACGTCTCTTCGGTAGGGAACACGCCGAGCATCTCTTCCAAGGCGGCGTCCAGGGAGAGTCCAGCGGCCATTCCGTACAAGACGTCCCTACAGTCCCCCGGCAGATAGTCGGACAGAGCGTCCAGGGCTTCGTCGGACTGGATGGCGCGCACCGAGGGGATCAAGGCTCGTGGCACACCGGCCCGGAACAGGTCTTGTTCGCTGAAACGGTTCAATGGATACGAAGTCTTTTCCGTCTGCGTTGCCTCGACCGCGCGTTCGGTCTCTTCCACGTCGAACACCTGGAAAAGCCCTGTCTTCTCGTGTACCTCGAAGCGTTTGTTCTTGGCCCAGGCATAGGCATCATCGTGTTTATCGACGTGCATCAGGAGAAAGGTGTCCCCTTGTTCCGGGGCCACAAGGATGGCCCTGTACCCGTCCGGAAGATGGGCGCTGCGCACCTTGGGATCCACCATATCCCCCTTGAGGGAATGAACGTGAAGCGCCGGGTCATGGGCGTTCTCTTGAAAACGCTCCACGAACTCGGCGATTCGCTTCTGTACCTTGGAGGGAAGCTTACCGAATCCCTTCAGAAGATCCCTGTGCACCATGAGTTTTGCCATCGCGCGTTACCCTCCGTCCTTTCCCACATGGGGGTCCACAATCTCCCAACCTCGTTCCCGCCAGACATGCGCGAACGCGGCCTGCTCCCCGGCCAACAAGGCGCGGGGCCGGGACGCCTCAGGCCAGGCCAGCTCCGCGAAGAGGTCTTCTTCGCAGTCCTCCAAGAAATACTCCACCTCTGGAAGGGGTCCGCCTTTGGATGCCAGAGAAAGGACGTACGGCTTGAGGCTGGTGACAACGCTTTCTACGATGTCCTGCCACGCATCCGAAAGAACAGGGGTACCGGTCCATCCCTCCTCGGGCAGTGCCACGCTGCCCTCGCTTGCCTGGGAAGTCGTCCAGTAAGACGTATCGCGGCAAAACTGGTAAAGATTCATACAGGCCAGGAAGCGCCGCCACCTCAAGGGAAAGCCTTCCTGACGGATCTGGTCCTGCCCATCCGGTAGCCGTCCCCTGACCGACACGCGTTCTCTTCGTTCACTCACGGTGTCCTCAAAGCCACAGAAACTGACCCAGTCCTCCCCCAAAGAAAGGCGTTCGCAGTACACCAGCTCTCCACCATCTTCGTTCTGTAGGTCTTTGAAGGAGTCGCCCTCGCTCCAGACAAGAAGGGCTTTTTTGAGCGCGCCTTGGGAGACCGTACGATGCCCGACCAAGGTTCGCAACGGCTCGTGGGCCAGGATCGAGGTCAGGGTCTCCCAGCCTCGAGCATCTGGCGACTCCAAAAATGCCTTGAGTTGCTGGAATCCATTGCCAAGCACTCTTTCCACCGAAGGGACGGTCCCCAGTTTCCTTCTCACGGCGGCCTCGCATTTCTTGAGAAATGCCTCCATGGCCCGGGCGCACACCAGGTTGCGCTCGGTGTCCGAGATTTGGGCCGCGGCTTCCTCGTCGGTCACAAGATCGTCCCAGCTTATGCTCCACACGCGGAACTGTCCGCTCTCCGCAATGGATCTCCGTTTCCTGAAGTCGTCGGCCAGCCGTGTCTCAGGAAAGACATGGAACTGAAACCCGTCCGTGAAGATCGCCACAGGCAGGACGTTCTCGTCGTCGCATCGAAGGAGAAAGTCCGGCCTGCTGGGCACGGCTACGCCGTCCCCCGGTCCCACGTCCCTCTGCAGTTCCAGTTCCCACAAGCAGGACGGCTCACGCAACCGGAAGCGGAACCCGATCCTGCCGCGGATGAGGGTCTTCTCCCACCTGCCGGCCTCAGCTTCCACGTATTCCTTGAGCCTCTGAACGAACCGCCTCTCCAGTTCGCTGTCGTAGAGCGACTGCACGCTGATCTGGTCCAGCGCGTCCTTGGACGTTCTCTTGTCCGCGGCCCTCACGATCTCCCTCAACAAATCGATCCCACGCTTCCTGCTGATCTGGTCCGCGCTGTACTGAAGATGGTAGGCCCTGAGACACCTGTAACAGCCGTTCGTCTCCCGCTCGCTCATTCTGCCGCAGGGACAGTGTTCCAAGGCGTGGAGCGCCTTTCGAAGGCAATCGATGATTCCCTCGCCTTGGCGTCCCCGCTCGTCCTTCTCCTCGTAGAGCGTCTTGAGATAGCCTGTCCCTCCCGGCACAGCATCCATCACCACCAGGAACTGTTTCTTGACCCCGCTCGCCACGTCCTCCTGCACCTGGGGCGTGACGATGAGATGGGTGGGATCTCCCCGAAAGCGGATGCGGAGTCCCAGATACAAACAGGCCGTCAAGGTTTGAAGGTCTCCAGGATCCACGGACGGGAGAAGCAGACGAAGCGCCTCGGACTGAAGTTCCCTGTAGAGGTAGATGTTCTCCCAGTGGAAGGGATTCCCGCTCCTGCCTTCCTGCCGCATCTTTTCGAAACGTCTTCGGTCCGGACAGCTTCTCCTGTGGGGTTGGGCTTCGTTCTTGGGATCGTCGCTTTGTAACACGACGCCGCAGGAACGGCAGACCTGAAAACCTTCCTCCGGCGCCATTTCGTCGAGTCCGAAGGCCACCGCCCCATGTCCTCCCTGGGGTCCCACGTTGACATCCCTCAGGATCAGGCTGTTTCGATACTCCACGCCAAAGGGCAGGGTGTCCTCTCCCACCGCGCCCAACGGGTCGGACACCGTGAGGTCGAAACTGCGGATGACGTGGAAATGGCGTTGCTCTCTCTCTTCCGATCGGTCGCCTGCCAGGCTTTCGTAGTGGTTCATGTAGGACAAGGCTTGGGATTGCGCGTACTCCAGGAACTCCCTTCGCTGTCCCACGTCCGTCTGGCTTCGCTCATCCCCTTCGTGTCCGCATTGGGGACACGAAGGAACGCTGCCCGGCTGGTCCAGTTCCGAAGGCCTCCTCATGTGGCCGCATCGTCCGCAGATCGTCCACGTCTCGACCAGAGGCTCCTGAGGTGAGCCGAGCGTGATCTGCTGAATCTCGAACCGCCTGGCGCGGGTGTAGAAGGTGTTCCCCGGGGCCAGTTCTCGAAGGGCCGGCCCGGCCGGCCTCGTGAGCTCCACGGACAAGTGATCCACGTCCCCTTTTCGGTACGGGTTGTAGACGGAGCCATAGAACCGCACGCCTCTTTCCGGGAAGGCGTAGTTGGGGAGGAGTCCCTGATCCGTCAGGATCTCCAGAAACGTCACCCTGTTCAAACTGGCGGTTCTGCTCCCCACGATCCTCAGCTCCCTTTCGATGTCCTTCCGGGCCTCCTCTTCCCCGGCCGCGAGTCCGTCCAACTGCTTTCTGAGTCTTGTCCTGGCGTTGGCCAGTTCCCTGGTTCTGGCCTCGAAATCGGCCCCGGCCTTTTCGATCGCCTGCATGAGCCTTTCGGTGGCTGTCTCCTTGAGGAAGCGTTCCCGGGTATCCTTTCCGATGGCGTCCTCCACCCGTTGGAGAAAGGCGCTTCTCAACCGGTCCTCTTCTCCCATGATCCACCCGAACCACGTACGGAGGAGTCCTTCGGTCTTGGAAAGGTCGTCCACAAAGGCTCTGCCCCCTGGGGGCAGCGAGGTCAGGATCCCTTCCTTGGTCCCCTGGTCGAAGCAAAAGGCAAGGTACTGCCTGGACAGCACTGCGGAGGCGTCCAACCAACACCCAGGCGGTTCCACCCTGCCCTTGAGGATCTCCCACGGCCGGGCGTAGAAGAAGAGGTCGTGGGGACGGTGGTTCACGATCGACACGATCAAGGCCGTGCCGGAGGCGCGTCCCGCTCTCCCGATCCTCTGGAGATAGCTCGCTGTATTGGGCGGGATGGAACAGAGCATCGTGCTCGAAAGATCCCCGATGTCGATCCCCATCTCCAAGGTGCTCGTACACGTCAACACGTTGGGATCGTCCCCGTGTTCCCCTTTGGAGAAGGCCTTCTCCAGTTCCTCCCTGCTCTCCGTGGGCAGGATGCCTGTGTGCTCTTGCGCGACCACGCGGCGCAAGGCCCCCCGCCTGTACCGACGCTGGTAGTAGCTCTGCCGCTGGGACGTCTTCACCTTGGCGTATCTTCCCACCTTTGCGAAATAGGAAAGCGAGGGAGCCCCTTCCCAAAGGGAGGCCTCTGGCTCCGGCCTCACGATCATGTCCCGTGTCTCGCTACACTCCAGACAGATCCCTCCGGAAATAACCCTGGTCGCTTGGCCGGAAAGGGCATAATAGCCGCGCGCTCCATCCTGGTGAAGAGGGTGGAGGAGTCCTCCTTCGACCCCGGCTTCCAGCCAACAAGACAAGAGGTCCAGGATGGACGTCTCGTCCAGCACCTTCCTGTCCAGCGCCTTCCGCGTCCACAGAATCGGCCAGGGCGACCTTCCGGCGCGACTGGGCGCCAATAGATGTTCATGCTTAGTCTTGGCCTGAGGCTGGGTGATCAGCAGGCTCGGCATGTACCTGTGCATGGACGGATAGGTTTCGCGTCCCCCGACCGTCCTGCCAAAGGGGTTCTTTCCCCAGTAATTCAGCTTGGCGTAGTGTTCCAAGTAGGGATGGTCCAAGGCGCCTCTCTCCGAGTACCTGTGAAGGAGTCCGTAGATCCAGACCCGCCAGGGGTCCTCCGAGACGCCTACCAGCATAGGATCGATCCCCTCGATCCTCTCCCGCACCTTCTGCACCGTGGCCGCCACGATAGAGGGGTCCCACCCCAGGCAAGAGGAAGCCATCCGTTGAAGGGTTCTTCCGTGGGTCTTCATCACGCCGAACTCGCTGGTGGCCTCCCAGGTCAAGCGAAGCCTCATCTCTTCGAGAAAGGCAGGGTCCGGTTGAGAGTCGCCCTGGCTGTTTCGAAACTCCAGAAACGGCGGGTATTCCTTCAAGTCAGGCGGCATGAGCACGGCCAAGGCCTCCCTGAGGCTCCCGGGACGTCCCTTGCCCTCCTGTGACCAGTAGGCCAGAAGGCGCTCTCCTGTTTCCGGCAAGGGGAGTCCTTCCTCCCCGGCCTCGTCGATCACCCGTTGAAGCGCGGTGCGGAAGGTGAAACGGTAGGTTCTGGCCGTGAAAAAGGCGGCCCTGTGGGAGGCGTCCTGCACGCTGTCCGTGAACGCCAAGAGCTTGGGATCCTCGTTCAACAAGGACCCGAACATCTCGTCGATGGCCACGCTCGCCAACGTCGCGGCTTGGCTTCCAATGAAGAAGATCCCTTGTTTGGAGCCGCAGCGGGGACAACCCGGATCGCCCACCACGCGGCCGTCCTCCAACGACTTGGTGGGACGCGACACCGCGACGCGGAAAGACCGAGCGTCCCCTGTCAGGGGACAGGGTCCCTTGCCTTTTCGAAGGACGAGGCTCGCCGGACAGAGGTGTTCTTCCTCGAATTCCAGGACCTCCTCGCCCTGGCGCCAGGGGCTCAGAAGCACGAAGTGTGGACTCTTCCACCTGCCGCCTCCGGCGCCAAACCAGCCTCGATAGATCTCGGTGGCGTTTTCCCTGAGAAGGGTGCCGTCCACGCCTCTGGCCCCGATCACGGCATCCTGGGAGGAATCGCTAAGCGCGGCCCAGCCGGACTCCCCGCATTCGCTACAGTGAAACGCGGGCAACACATGATATTCCGAAGGAGGCTCGTCCACCCAGCCAAACGCCGGTTCCTCCGTGACGAGTCGTCCCAGCCGCCTCAGCTCCCTGATCCAAAGCTGCACCTGGGAAGGTACCAACGGGTAGGCCACGCCGCTTCGGGTTTCCTTGGCTTGGGAGATCAACGAGAAGAAGGATCCCAGCACGGCGTGCCGCGTCTCCGCATCCCTTTGCGACAGTTCCAGTTCCCGGTCTGACAAGAACGACACGAGCGCCCCCCAAGGCAAGGGATCCTCGCCCCGCTCCTCCGCCTCGGTGAAAGCGTCCAACAACCCTTTGAAGAGCTTGCACCCTTTCAACCAGTCCCCCAACGCCAAGTCCCACGCCTCGTCGTCAGGGAAGGCGTTCCTGTCCGGGGCCCCCCACAGCCTGGCCTGCCTTACCGCATAGGAATAGGCATCCTCCTCCTCCAAGGGTTCGCAGTCCTCCACCCCAGGCAAGGACACGTCCCTAAGTTCTGCCCGAACGATCTCCTCCACGGCGAGGCGGTCCTCCGCGATCACCGCGTCCACAGGGATCTCCTCCTGGAACAATACCTCGGCGAAACGCGCCAGGCGGTCCTCCGGCGTCTCCTTGGCGTCCACCATCTCGTCGTCTCTGTCCAGCCGATTCTTGTCCGAATGGATCTCCAACGTGGCGCTCGTTCCCACCACGCAAAGCTTACCCTTAGGAATCTCCAGGCGTTCCTTGAGCCGTCTCACCAGACAGGCGACGTCCGAGCCTTGCGCCCCGTCATAGGTGTGAAGCTCGTCCAATACCAAATAGCGCAACACCCCGGGGTCGTTGAATCGCCAGAGCCTCTGATCCCTGGGCCGCATGAGGAGGAAGTCCAACATCTTGTAGTTGGTCAAAAGGATGTCCGGCGGGGTCTCCAGTTGGGTCCCGTGGTGCGAGATCCCGTGATCCTCTCCCATGGCCTGGGTGCCGCTCGCCATGGAGGCCCCTGGATCCCCGGCGTCGTAGCGTCCCGTGAAATTCCCGACCCGAATCCCGGCCTCTCGAAGGGCCTCGTCGTTCCAGATCGTGGCGGCGAACCGCTTCTCCTGGTCCGCTGCCAAGGCGTTCATGGGGTAAAGGACAATCGCCTTGATCCCGCGTTGTCCCTGTCTCTTCGCCCTGAGGCAGTGGTCCAGGATTGGAAGCAGGAAACACTCGGTCTTGCCGGACCCGGTGCCTGTGGTGACGATGACCGACCTGGGATCGTCGTCCCTGCTCGAGAGCCTGCGCCAGGCCAGCCACTGGTGTTGGAACGGGTGAAAGCCTACCTTGACGTCCAGCGGAATCTCCGCTCCCTCAGGCGCCGGCCGAAACGGCAGCCTCAGGCTCACCCACGGTCCCTTGAAGAGTCCCCCCTCCTCCAGCAAAAAACGCTCGAATGCCCGTTCCGTCTCTTGATCCGCGAACGCAAACGTCGACTGCAGGTAAAACAACACCTGCTTCCGAATATTCTCCGCCACGTGAGAGGGAAGCATCCGCTACATTCCCATCAGTCGTTATGAGTCCCTTGTAGTCAACCCGTACAACAATATGGAGCAATATAGCACAGTGGGGGGGAAGAAGAGGGATGTGCTCGTGGCGGATCAAGGTCGCTCTCGGAGAAGAGATCATGTAGAACGTCAAGATGTCTCAGATGGGCCAGGGCCCGTATGGGAGAGGTGTCACTGATGACAAGCGCCAAGATTAAACCCCGAGGCGCCTCAGCGTTGAGATACCGTTTGATCGTACAAAGAGACCCCGGACTTATCCGCCAAATTCATGAAAACAAATCGAGTTTGCTCGGAATAGGAACCGCCGTGCTTGCGAACGGGCGAGGATGCATGGGTTGCCGATCGCCATTTCTCGGGATGAATGGCCTTAACGAAAGCGTTATCCCTTTCCATATCGCCATCGATTTCAGCTCTATGGTCATAGTAATACGTCATCGCTGCATGTGCGTCCGCAAGCTGAACGTTGTACTTGCCGGCGATCTCTTTCAGGGAAAGGCCCACCCTTAGGTGTATCACGAGCACATCGGAAACCGTGAGCCGAGTTCCTGTAATTCTAGGCCTACCATTTCTGATCGCCGGGTCGATGTCAATACGACGGCTGGTTGTCGTTTCTATTGTGCCTCCCAATCTGAGACGAATCCCGTGGTCACGCCTCATAGACCAGCATACCTTACCAGACGCCGGAATCTATCCTTCACAATGACCATCTAGGTTTAGGTAGAGCCCATTCAATACATGCATTCGTGCCTTATTGACTCTCGACACAAGACGCGATGTGGATAACGGAAAGATCTGTCTGTGATAGAATGCGGACTGGAAGAAGATCGCTAGCTGCCGTGCGTGAATGCCAACAACCCGTGATGGTTTCTCGGAGGGAAAACGATGGATCGAAAACGAAGCCGTAAGCAAGCCTCAACGGGAGGTCGATCGGAGGCTCTGCAGGAATTGCTTGCCGCCGCCAAGGAAAGGCCTGGAGTGCGAGAGATGACCCAAGTCTTCTCAGCGTGGCGTAAGTTTGAGGATGTAGCTATGGCTCAAAGGCAGGCGCATGTCTCGCGACGCGTCGTCTCTCTTTCTGATACGTCTCTGTCTTTGTGAAGGACTGCAAGCCCCAAATGTGCTGGAGATATCATGCCCACATGGAGCGAGATCCTTAAGGAATTGCATGACTCGCAGGCAAACGACCAGATGCCCCAGTTCGATCAGGTCAGGAGGAAGTATCTGGTGCTGTTCTGCCAGCACTCCGGGCGTCCAGCGATTCTCTATGCAACGAAGTGGACACAATCCGATCCCGACGTTTCTCCTGATGTATTGAGCATAGTTGATGAGGATCTGCAAGGGCTGATGGAAGTGATTCACGGGCTTGAGGGTCCGAACTTAGATCTCATCCTGCATAGCCCCGGTGGTTCGCTGGACGCAGCCGAGGCCTTCGTGACCTATCTCCGTTTGAAGTTCCATCACATAAGGGTCATAGTCCCTCAGATGGCCATGTCTGCGGCAACGATGATAGCTTGCGCCGCCGATGAGGTCGTACTTGGCAAACATTCCTTCCTTGGGCCGATAGATCCTCAGATCGTCCTCAATACCCCTTTGGGCCAGAGGATGGTTCCTGCGCAAGCGATTTTGGATCAGTTTGACCGGGCAAAGGCCGATTGCCAGGATCCCATCGCATTGGGTGCATGGCTGCCGATGCTCAATCAATACGGGCCAGACCTTTTGATTCAATGCGAGAACGCTCTCAAGCTATCCCAAGACCTAGTCAGGGGTTGGCTAGAGACTTACATGTTCGGAAAGGATAAGAAATCTGGCAGCAGAAAGGCTGCAAAGATCGCGAAATGGCTATCTAGCCATACTGAGTTCAAGAGCCACGGTCGACACATTCCTCGTGACAAGCTGGAAGATCACGGATTTCCCATCACCCACCTGGAGGATGACCAGACGACGCAAGACTTGGTCCTATCCGTCTTCCACGCGACGACTCACACTTTCACAGGTACTCTAGCGGTCAAGATCATAGAGAACAACGCGGGGAGAGCGTTCATAAAGCATGTTCAACGAGTGACGTTTGTACCCCAAAAGGGGCCTCAGGCCGGCCGCATCGCACCATCCAAGGACCGTCCAGTTCACTGAAGATTACTGTTCAGGAAAGAAGGGGTTCGGGAACTGATCAATCTTCAGCGTGACGGAAGTCATGCCAAAGCGTACCAGGTTAGGCAAGTTCGAAAGATCCTTGTACAGAACAAGCTTGGAGTTAGAAGATGACGCACAAGTATGAAGTCATTCTTTACTGGAGTAACGAGGACGAAGTTTTCGTCGCTGAAGTCCCTGAGTTGCCTGGCTGTATGGCCCATGGCCAGAGCCAGGAGCTGGCATTGAAAAATGTGAATGATGCGGTCGAGCTATGGCTCGAGACAGCCCGGGAGTTTGGCAATCCAGTGCCAGAGCCGAAAGGCGAGCGGCTTATGCTGGCCTGATGGGTGCCCATCGCCATTTCTCGGGATGGCAAGGTAGTGGAAACAGCTCCTGTCCATCTCGCAAATTACATCCGCGTTCTGGTTCAAGAGCGTCCTATGGCAGAATGAGGTAGGATTTTTGGGCCGCTCAAGCCTGCGAGGAAGGTTCGTTCGAGTGAACAGCCTGCGGTTTCGCTCAATCGTTGCGACTCGATCTGACGCAAATCTGCCTGCTCGCAATGCGAAGTGTTTTTGACGAGAGCCCTAACCGAGCCGCACCGTCATTCCCACCTTCTTGGCCAGCTCAGCTTCGCGTTTGTCAAAGGTGAGAAAATCCTGGAGGTTCAGCACCGATGCCGCCGCGACATGTAGAATGTCCATAGTGCGAGTCCCAAGGTTCGCAGTGTGAGATGCGCTGAATTCCTCAGCCCTGTCGAAGACTTCTGCCCAGCCGACAGGTGAGTTCGCTAAGACGCCAGTCTTCTCATCGTCTTCCATCGTCACCATAACGGCTTTGGCCTGCTTTGCCGTGATGTCGCTTCGAAATATGGCGAGTCGGAGGGCATTGCGGGCCTCGAGACGATGTAGCGGCGTGAAGGCAAACGGACATCCCAGTTCGGTCGCGAGTTGTTGAGCAGAGCTACTTCCCGTGTCTTGCCCGTAGAGCGAAAGCAAGAAGCTTGTGTCAGCGTAGGCTACCACTTGCTTCCTCTACGTTGGGCGAGGATCGTATCGGCAAGATGTGTCTTCTTGTGTCCGAATATCGCCTTGGCCCGTGTCGTGAAATCAGGCATGTTCACTGAAATGTCTGCCGTGGCACGGGGCGGACAGATTCTGGCGACGGGCGTCTTTCTGTTGAGAATGGTCACTTCCTCTCCCTCAGCCACCCAGGCCAGGACGGTTTTCAGATCGTTTCGAACTTGCCTTATCGTTGCGGTTTTCACAATGTGGACATTATGTTACACATTGCTCGCTCTGTCAAATGGAATGGATAGGATCTTGTTTCGCGGACTCAGCAGACCACACTTATAGCGATATTCTTGCCTTCGGCGTACCTTCATGCCTCCGAACAGGGCGTTCTTCCCTTATGGCTCCATTTGGGAAGCTCCCCATGTTGGCGGTCAGCTCAAATCCTGATAGGCCTTTCGATACTCCTCCTCGCGATCCACGCCTTTGAAGGGGGGATGGAAGGTTTGGGTCACGGTTTGTTTGCCGGCGTCGATGGGCCAGGAGACGGTCAGCGGGCTTTCGCCGTCCCAGGTCTCCAAGGCGTCGCGGAATTCCTTGGCCCCGGGGTTTTTGCGGCCGGTGTTGGGGATGTGGCGTCCCTTGGCGTCAAACTGGTCCACGCGCTCGTACTGCCGAAGCACAGGGAACTGGACCCGGTAGATCGTCAGCAGTTCGTCGAGGGTGAGTCCCAAGGACTTTGCCACCAAGACATCGATCTCCAGAAGCGCCTGCCGCCTAGCAAAGTCCGACCGCAGCGGTGTTTTCCAGTCCCATTGCTTGGGATCCAAGTCCTCCCAAGGGTGTTCGAACTCATGGCACAGCCTCGGATCGTCGGTCATCCAGCGCTCTTCCTTGATCCAGTCCCCGGCCACCTCGATCCACAGATCCGCATAGGCCTTGGTAAGGCAGTTGAGGCGCAGGGCACGGGCGATGAGGGGAGTAGATAAGGCGTCATCCGCCAGAGGTAGTGTTTTCAAAGTGGACTCGTACACATCGGCCCTACCGCCGCATTTGATGAGAAAATCTGCCACCACCGAGTACGTCACTGAAGAAAATATGAGCATATCTCTATGCTTCTGAAACGTCACCGACAGAACGGGATTGGTGTGAGACGCCCCCGCTGGAACGATGGCGCTGATGAGGGAGCGTTCGGTAGCCGGATCGCAGCGTCGACGATTCACATACCGATACCTCTCCGTAATCTTGCTGTCCTTGTTTGGCCAGCCGGGGATCTTTTGGTGGAAGGCGTGGAGGCTGCCTGACTCGTCCCCGGGACGGTACACGGCGCGGGGGAGATAGTCTTCCGGAATTTCGGTCAGATCGATGTCGTCGTAATGATGATGTTGTGTGCAGGTTTCACGTGGACTTCGGTAGAACGACGTCCCGACAAAGAAATGGGGCCCGGACACGACCCATTCCTCAGGCGTTTGCGGCTCAAAGGACGGATCGTCCTGCCGGGTGATGATGCCGTCCCGCTGGGAGTTGGACTCGTGAAACATTTCGGTCGCAAAGTACTGTCCCTTGAGATCCTGTAGCCGCTTGGGCGCTTTCACAATCTTCCTGATGACCTCGATGAGTTGCCTCGAATGAATCTGCGGCAGTCGCGCCTGCTCCGGCGGCGTTCCTTCCTCTTCCAAAAGCTGCCCAAAGAGGGCCAGTTCTTCCAACGTGATCTTTACTTGCCGAGCCGCGTGTGGACGCGTATCCCAGTTGCCTTCGTCGTTCTTAATGCCAGGCACAGGATCGTGGGGACGGTCATGGGTGTGGCACAGGGAGATGGTCTTCGGGTCAAACAGGTTGTAGATGCAGTCGAATGAAACACCAGATGGAATGCCTGCAAAGACGTTGATGCTGTAACTCCTCGTATCTTTGACGTCTCGGAACAGAACCAACTCATTCCTAAACTGATAATGCCCCCTCAGTCGCGGATAATACGCGGCCCGAAAACTCCCGCCCTTGGCGTCGTCGTAGGGGCCTTCCGGGTGCAAAAGCCCTGCAACGCCCAGGTGGCTGAGAAGGCCCCAGGTGCGGACGATGAAGTTCTTGTAGATGTTGGTTTGGACGCCTGCGAGTTCAGGATAGAGGCGTTTGTTGTTGAGGACGGCGACAGACCCTTCGCTTCGCCTGAACTCGTGGACATAGCGGTCGCGGTGGTCCGGGTCGGACAGGATGTCCTTTCGCTTCCTGTTGAACTGGGCGCTCTTGGCGTCTCGAACCCCGAGAAGAGGCTCCAAGTCGCAGAGCATGGGGCCGTCCGGCCACTGGGCCTTGATCCACGGCGGGTTCCCCACGATAAGGTCGAAGCCAGGATGCGTGGCATGGGGGCCGAGGACCTCGGAGAACACAAGCTCCCAGTGGTGGAAGCGTTCCTGTTGGGCAAGGGTCTGGGTGACGCTGTACCAGGGAACCGCCCCGGCCAGGGCCTCGGCGTCCGGGACAGGGTCTTCGGCCGCTCGGAGAAGGACGTCCACCTCAAAGCCGAGACGCGCCCGCATCAGGGATTGCTGTCCCGGGTCAGGCGGCTCATCCCCGAGAAGAAGGACCGCGGAAGAGAGAAAGGCGTCCCGCGACGGCAGCTTATCCGCTTCCTGCAACGGCCAGAACCAAAGCGCGCACCAGGCGTCCATCAAGAGCTTTAAACGCTGAAAGCTTCCGCTGCTCGATTCGAGCCGGGCTTGCACCCCTTCCTGTTCGTCCAGGGAGGGACCCTTCTCAAGCGCTTCCGGCGAGGCCGAGCCCATGGGCCAGACACTGGCCGTGCACGCGGTTTTTCGGAGGGATTCGTCCCGCGTTTCGCTGTATCGCTTCCAGTGCTCGTCGATGAGATCGCAGACCGCCAAGGCCTCGACCGTTTGCTCCTGGGTCCATTTGGACTGGACTTCCTTGTCCATCCACTTCTTGGCCCGGCCGGCCGCTTCAGGATGGAAGCTTTTCAGGAGATTTTCCTTGTGGCAGGGGACCATGTCTTCATCAAACACCAGGAAGTGATAGATCTCCCGGGGGCCACGCGCCTCTCCGGGCTTGAGAAGGCGGGGGACAGCGGATTGTTTTCCCTTGTGCTTTCCCTTGAGAAGCTGTTCCTGGGTCCACACCGCTCTTCTTCCGCCGACGAGGCTGTTCCCCACGCGAAGCCTGAGGCTGAACCACGGCGTGGCGCAGGGATGGAAGAGATCCGGCGCGTTTCCTTCCCCTTCCTCCTTCAGGAGGCGATGAATGGCGTTGAGCCAAAGGGAAAGCCCGGCCAACTCCACGGCCATGTCGTTCAAGTCCACCCCGTACACGTTGCGGGTGGACAGGTAATGTTTGACCCGGCGCAGTTCGTCCTGAAATCTGCCGGGTTCAATGGTCTTCCCGAGCTGGGCTTGTTTGAGCTCCAGGTAGTGTTCCGCCAGTTGGTTGCAGGCCTCGTTCAGGAAGGCTCCGCTTCCCATGGCCGGTTCGCAGATCTTGAGTTCCAGGATCTTGTCCGCGTCGTCAGGTCCCAGTCCCTTCAGAATCTCGCGCAGCGACTCCTCCACCAGGCAGCGCGTGAGCGGTTCAGGCGTGTAGTAGGAGGCGCTTCGTTCCCGTTCGATCCCTGAGAGATACAGGATGAAGGTGCCTTGCGGGTAGATCCGGGCACGAGTGTCCCTGCTTTCAGGGGCAAGATCCCGGATTCGCACCACCTCGTCCTCGTGAAACTCCTCTTCCCTGTGCTTGGGCACGAACCAGGACTGGGTTTTCTTGTCCTGAATCTCCTTTCCCTTTTCCTTCACCTGGATGAGATCCTGGTCGGCGAAAAGCGCCTGGTAGGAGAGGAGTCCCTCGTACACAGCGCCCAACTGGTTGATACCCAGTTCCGCGTAGTTGACGCGTCCCACGGTCTTGCTTCGGTCGTCCACGCTCAAGGAGAGCTTGCGGACGACCTGTTGCAGGCATTCGTTTCTCAGGACCGCGTCGGTAAGAAGCGGGGTGGCGTCCGGGTCGAACAACCTGGACATCAAGGCGTTCATTTCGAAGTGGACGGCCCTCCCTTGTGGGGAGTCGAGCCGATCCTGGCTCGTGGACCCCGGATGAAATCCCTGATGGATCAGCCTGAAGAGGGTCTGGATATGGTGATGAAAGTACGTGCCTTGCGCTGTGGTGGCGGTCAGGGGCACCTGTTCCAGGTCTCTGAGGGTTTCCAAGCTGTATCCCAGCCTGTAGACATCGTCCCCAATCGGCAGGAGGTCCAACTCTCCCCCGTGGGCTTCGGCGTAGAAGATGAAGAGGAGGCGATAGACATAGGTCAGTGCCTCCCTGTGCAGGGCTTCGGCCTTGACATGGGCGTAGGAGCGCTTCTTTCCGCGCCTGTCCTGTACCCATTCGTTTCCCAGAAGCTCGATCGCTTCCCTCACAGCGAACTGGAGCTTCTCGCTCACGCCATGGGCGAACTTGTGGGACTGCTCTTCCAGCCGGTCGTGGAGCACCTGGTCGGACTCCCCGCCGGGACAAAGCGTCTCTCTGGAGAGGAAGGCGGACAAGCAGTCAAAGGTCGCCCTTTCCCTTCGCCCAAAGGCATCGTCTAGGTCAAAGGCGAGGTAGCGTCCCTGGGCAAAGGTGTGCCTGTCCAAGAGAAGAAGGACGCTTCCTCCCAGAAGAAGCACCCAGCGAGGCGCGGTCTCCTCGGTGAAGAGCCTTCCGATCACGCGAGACCACGCGCCTTGGCAGAGCGGTTTTTCCGAAAATAGGTTCAAGAAGGGTTCCATCTCCAGCGGATCTTCCGTGGGCATGCCTTGCTTGAGGCTTCCCTCCGGCCAGCAGAAGACAGTTTCACAAATGGCCAGCCAGGGCTGTCCATAGCGATGGACGCGCGCCAGCACAGGAACGACCGAGGTGCCGGCCTCCACCTCCACGAGCAAGGGACTCGTCTCCTGGTATCCCAGGCCGGCCAAGAGATGTCCGTGCCATCCTGTGAGCTCGGGCGCCTCGCCGTTCGTTTTCCAGCGCTCCTGGGGACGTTCCAGTTCCAGGGCCTGTGCTTTGGCGCGGAAGTAGAGATCGGACAGTCCCATCAGCCGTCGAGGCGGCGCGTTTGTTCCCTGGCCGGTCCATCCCTTTTTTAGGTCGCCAATGTCCCTGGAAAATGTCGTGTCCAGGTAGTGGGCGCTGTAGTACTCACCCACGTTGCGAATGGCCGTGTCCAGAGGCATTACGTTGCTTCCCACACGACCGTTGGTTTAGCCATGGTGCTGCTGACCCTCCTTCAAGCGTTACAAAACCTTGAGTCCTTCGATGAGGGCCCTGGCTCTCTAGTTTGCTTTCAACGCACGATACGCAGCAAGTAAGGTTTTATGTTTAGCGCTCGTATCGTATCACATGACGGCTAGAGGGGAGAAGGTGTGTTGTTCCTGCTGTCACACCTTGTGTACAGATTGTCTCTTTCAGAGCAGTCCGTTTGCGAAGAATGTTAGTCTCTGTCCACGGATGAATCGATCACAGTCTGTGACCTTGTACGCGCTCTCCAAAAGAATCATCCTTTCGGTTAAGGCTTTGGAGAGCTGAATGCGGCGGGCGTATTGATGCTTCCTGGCAGGAACATCGAAACAACCTGAAGATCCCATTCTCCCAAGGTCAACCTATGTATTCTATTGGGGAGACTTTTCGGGAGGTCTGATGGAGTGTTCGCAACCCAGTGTTCACCCAGAGGCATCGCAGCCTTCTCTCCCGTATAGGTTTCGAACCCCTTGGGACCGGTTATCACCGCGAAATGAAGGAATAGAGGGGACGAAAGGGTGGATGTTTGTTCAGGCAAATCGATGATGGGGAAAGGCTTGCCATATGCCGCACAACGGAGATTTTCTACTCTTCTAAGCGAATCACTGGATGGGCACTCTACCTGAATGATCGTCTTCCGCATGACAGGAGGAAGAATGTTGCTCTCTCGTATGCTAAAGCCAAACCAAAGAAGTCGGCCTTGTCCAAGGTCGACAGTTCTCGGACCACCTTGATGGCATTTGGATCCTTCAGAGGTGAAATGCCATTTTGCACGGTTTCTTTCCAAGGAGACGTGGTCCACAACGAAACAATTAGTTTTCTGTTTCACTCCATCTTTGAACGCCGAAGACCCCTGACCGGTGAAAGCAGGGAAAAAGAGAATTCGATCTCCTTTAGAGTGAATGAAGGTGCCGAGCCACCTATATGAAGGTTCCTCCAGACGATTCTCTCTCAAACGTAGAAACACGAGGGAGAGGTGGCAGATCGGTTTGCCATCCTGCAAAACTCGACGCAGAGTCCTAGACAGCAGATTCTCTGGACAATCATCGACACCATCGACGCCCACGGGCATCTGCCATTCGCAATGAAGGGTATCCTTTGGGGATTGATCAGCCACGGGGTTCACCTGCCTCCACAATCTGTCATGGTACAGATACGATAATTTCGGTACAAACTGCCAAGGTTCGTACGGATTACGATTTTCTGGGAAGCATTTTCAGGCCCCCTTCTTACATCCGCTCCGCTGAGCGCGATTTGAGCACCCACTGATAAAAGGAGTCTTGATCCGGCTAATCGGAATGGGTTCTCTTCCATTTAAGAACCTCTTGGCGTAGCCATTCGAGATCCTCGGGGGCTTTGTTTTTATCGATTTTTTCCTTCTTGTGAAGTGCCTCGAAGGAACTCCGAAGTTTGTCTCCGTAATCTCTTAATAAGGCCGCGAAACTGTATTGCTTCTCCTTAGTTCTCTTGCCCAGCTCCCTGAGGGAAGCTATAACACGTTCGGCCTCGTCATCCTTAGGCTCATTCCATTCATCGGGCAAGTGTTTTTTGATGAAGTCATGCATCTTTGCGACTTTGTGCCAACACGTCTTGCACCATCGCCTGTCCTCATTGAGCCTTCGGTCGGAATGGTCGCCTTGAATCCGAAGGTCGGTTTGATTCCATTCCCCTACTTTCTTGATGTCACCGAGCGGATAGAACTGACTGCATTCTCTGCATATCCTTGCGTTCAAATGGTTGCTCTCGATGTCCTCAATCATTCGCTCGAAATCGGCCATCTGGCTCAAGAGATGCTCTTGACCGTGCTCTCTGATTCCCAAAGCGATCCTTGAGAGATTCCTTCCAAAAACTTTCTTTAAGACACCAGCGTCGAAATGTTCCCAGCGTATTCCCCACCAGAGCGCCTCGCACAGCTCGATCAGCGTTCCTGTATTCTTCGGGGCTCCTTTGCAGGCATCTGTGTGCCACGTATCGAAGACCTGCACTAGAGTCTTCATAAAATCAAATGTACGTTCCTTCCGCTCTTTGTTCCTGTCTTCTTTCCCATGTTGTCTCAACATCCATAGCGATAGAAGGGCAAGAATAGAGGCAACAAGCGTGCCAACAGTAGACGAAGCGTTGAAGAAGGCTTGGACGCAAGTGTGTTTGGAGAAAACGCTCAAGACGACAAGCGCGAACAATGCTGACACACTCAGGAAAACAACCGCCTTCTCTACAAGATCAGTGCCCTTCCACCAGCCAACGAACCGGTCGCAACAGCAACAAGCTATCGTGTCTTTTTCCTCTTGTGGCATCGGCGCTCCTTTGCTCTGAGTCCGTGTTTCATCCTGATTTTACTCCACCCCCTCCAGCACCAGGATGAGCCGGGTGGCCGGGTCGGAGGAGAGGCGGACGTAGCTTTCTTCCCAGTCGCGCCTTCGTTCCTCGACATACGTTTCCATGTCTTCGAGTTCGCGCTGCCATCTTCGGCGTTGGGGATGGTTTTCGGAGAGATTGGACATGAGGTCCTGCAAGAGTTCGCTTCGCTTGCTTTTCCACCGTCTCAAGCGCCTGGCTTCTTCCCTGACCAGGGGACCCATCTCTTTCTGGTTACGCTCCTTGGCGGACTGCATGTGGGAGAGGCTCTCGTGAACCGCGGAAGGCAGAAGCCTGGCCGCGGCAGGGGACACCTCTGTATTGCCTGGGTTGACGGCGTGGTCCAACCCGGCGGTGTCCAAGGCTTCGCGGAGGGAACGCCATTGAAAGCCTCCGGCCTTGAGGAACGAGATGGCATGCGCGTCCACGGCGATCGGCGTGCCTGCCTTGGAACTGAGCTGTCCAATGAAGCAGTAGCAGAGCTCGCCAGGCTTGAGATGGGGTGTTCTCACGTACGGCGCTTCCCCCCGTTTCATCAGCATCACCAGCCGCTCCGCCACCCATTGAAGGATCGGATGCCGCTCCATCAGGAACTGGACCTTGGCCCAATGTCCCTCGGTGTTCTGCGCGGCCCGAATGGCCAGCTCTCCTTTGCCTCGATCGTCCGTCAGAAGGAACTGTCCGTGCTTCGGCCACGCCTCGTGCGGTATGGCTGTCCCTCCGAAGATGACATCATGGGACTGATCCGGGGCGCCCAGCCTCTTCTTGAGATCGGTTGGGGCGGTGAGAAGAAGCTCCCCGCTTCTCTCTTCCAAGGGCAGGTAGCCTTCGAACTGCTCGGCCAGGTACCGGTATCCTTGCTGAAGGAAGTCTTTGTTGGTGAAGAGGTGAAACCGCTCCTCTGTTTTCTCCTTTTCTTCTTCGACGGCCTCCTCTTCGCTTTCCTTGCCCAAGAGGAAGCGCAACAGGTCGGATTGTCCCTCCTTGCTCGCTTGGCGCAAGACCTGCTCCAGTTCGCCTGCCTCGGCAGCGTCCTCCTCGTCCCCTTCCCTGTCCAGGACCTCCTTGTCCCCGGCCAGGATCCCCCTTTCCGCGATGTACTGCTCCTCTTTAGCGGCGTCATAGAGCTTGAGAACGCTCTCGCCAGACCGCGTGGCCCGGTTGATCTCTTCCACCTTGTCCACCAACCGGGCAAAGATATCCGCGTCCCCTCGCAGTCCCTCCTGTTCCGTCCTCACCAAGAGATACCTCAGGTACGGCGTTTCGGTCTGCCCGAACCGGTCGACGCGTCCGTTCCTCTGGATCAACGTGATGATCGACCAGGGCAGGTCGTAATGGATGACATGATGACATTCATGGTGCAGGTTGATCCCTTCCGAGGCCACATCGGTCGCCAACAGCATCCGAATCGGCGACTTGCCTGTGCCAAACGATTCCACCGTCTTCATGAGATGGATGTCCGGCACCCCTCCGTGGATCATGCCTATCGCTTGGTCCGGCTGGGCATCGAACTTGCTGCTGAAGTCCAGGGAAAACGTCTCGGACAAGGCGTTGGCCAGAGCCTCCTGCGTCTCCCTGTATTCCGTGAACAAGAGGATCCGCGGGCTCTTGGGTGAGCCGTCCCACGAAAGCGCCTCGAGTTGCCGAAGGAGCAACGCGTATCGCGAAGAGGACGCCAGGGAAAGCCCGAGCATGGCTTCGTGGAGGCGTTCGAGATGCGCCAGCTCGGCGCCCTGGGGATCCTGTTCGCGGAGTCTCTTGAGTCGTTTGAGTAAGGTGTCCAAACAGGATTCAGGGCTGGACAGGAACTGCTTGTAGAGTCCGTACTGCACCAGGGGTTCCGCTTCTCTCTTCTGTGCCTTGGCTTGGGCGAACGTTTTTCGGGTGTCCGCGAAGACCCGAAACACCTCTTCCTCCTCAGGCGAAGCCATGGTGTTTGTCTCTTCCAGAGGCACCACCACCCGGTCCTTGAGGGAGTCCCCTGCCTCCTCTCGGATGTCTTCCTTGAAACGCATCAGAAAGAACCGCTTGATGTCCTCCGGTCCGTACTCCTTCAAGCGAGGATCAGGAATGGCCGAAGGGTCCAACAAGGTGATGAGCCTGGCAAAGGTCTCCCGCTTGCCGTTGTGCGGCGTGGCCGTGGTGAGAAGAAGGCTTTCCGTCCGTCGAGACAGAAGCCGCGCCAGACGATGGCTCAGATGCCGTTCAGGCACGTTGGCCCCGGCCACGTTGTGGGCTTCGTCGATCACCACAACGTCCCATAGCGTCTCTTCCAGGAAATGCCTGTATCGTCCCACGTCCTTCAACGTGTCGATGCTGATGATGATGCGGTGATAGACCTCGAACGGGTTCTTGTTGGCCGGGATTTGAAGCCGCAGCCTGGCGATTCCCTCCGAGTCCAGCCTCACCAGGGGAATGCCGAAACGGTTCCAAAGCTCGGACTGAAACTGCGTGAGCATGGACTTCTTGGCGAGCACGAGAAGCCTGTCCGCTCTCCCCCTGCGGGCCAGCTCCGTCAAGATCATCCCTACCTCGATCGTCTTGCCGAGTCCCACCGCGTCCGCCAAAAGAAGGCGAGGCCGAAGCTGCAGGAGCGCCCTGTGCGCCGCCTCGGTTTGATACGCCATCGGCTTAAAGGTCCCCATCCTCTCGAGATGAGGCGCCATATCCGTGACAGGCATCTGTCTGAGTTGGGCCTCCAGGAAGAGGCGGGACAAACGATAGCCGCTGGAGGCGTCCGGCACCAGCTCGGTCTTCGTGGGGTCCACAGGCTCGATATCGCGGTCCAACTGCTCCAGGAAGATCCGCTGTTGTCCCCTGACCAGCTCATCCGCCCCCACGCAGTGAACGGCCCGAAACTGCCTGTCCGCGTCCGCCGAATCCACCCGGGTCACCAGCCATTCCGCGTCTCTGCAAAGGACCCTCATCCCCGGTGCGATGGTTCCCTGGCGCGCCATCAGGAGAAGGCCTCCAGATCGATCAGCAGGTCATCGAGCTCGTCCCTGTCTTCCCTTGCCATTACAGACCCCTTCTCCAGCCAAGTGACGTATGTCGTGATGTTCGTCTTACAAGGCGAAAGATAAAGAAAAGGGACGCAGCGGTCAAGTGTCGTGCAGGGCCTGGGGCCGTCCACATCAATGCGCCAGACGTGATATCCCTCTTCCTTCACGCGACGCCAATTAAAAAGAACGGTCTTCCCGTCGTAGGAAAGATCACAATCCAGGATCTGACCGGTGGACGAGGAGACGAGTTCCCTAAGTTCGGGTTCACGACTCTCCGTCATCCGCGACAAAAGGGTTGGAACGGAAGTTGACCCATACATGCCCTGGGAGTACCCTTGGTGCAGGGAGAAACAGATGAACTTCAATGAGCTTTTGCGGCTACTTGAGAAAGACGGGTTTCGGATTGTGAAGGAGAAAGGCTCGATCCGATACTACGGCAAGCCAGGTTGCCCTCGGCTTATTCGCGTGGACTACCACGGCTTGAAGGAAGTGCCGACCGGTACTTGCCATAGCATTCTCAAGGCTGCGGGGCTCAAGTAGTCAGAAGGAGGCGAGCAGATGATCGAGCTACCATATTCCCTCGTGATTGAGGCAACGCACGAACCAGACTACTTCGGATTCTTCTCGCCGGATTTGGAAGGGTTCAGTGGGATCGGTCACTCCGTCGAGGACTGTCTGTATAAGGCGAAGCACGGCATGGCCGAGCATATCGGTCTCCTCCGTGAGAGAGGGTTGCCCTTTCCCGAGGCCAATCCTAATCCGAAGGTCACCATCCAGAATGCCCAAGAAACGCTCGCGATCTAGCCTTTCCTGGATTGTTCCGATCTGGGCGAGGGCTTGAACCCAGCATGGCACAGATCTCCAGGACATGGGGCCTCCTCGCGAGAGACGCAGCGTGGATCTGAGACAATGGGGCGGCTCGATATCGCGGTCCAACTGCTCCAGGAAGATCCGCTGTGGTCTATATATTGTCAAACGGCGCGCTACGTCCTTGCAATCGAATGCGGTCAACCAGGGCGGTCAATTCCTCGACCAGATCGGTTCGTTCCAGCCATAGGTTGTGAGCCTCCTTCGGATCCTGTTCCATGTTGTAGAGCTGTCCTTTGGGTCCGCCCGGGGTCCGGCCCACCGTGCCGAAGGCGAACCGCATGTAGGACATGCGATGGTAGCACTCCACAAAGACGGACGCTTCTTCAATCCATGCTATAGGTCCTCCCTCAGATCCCCTTATGTTGACTTCCGCGACCTAGAGTTCAGGTGGATCCCAGTCCGGGATGCCCCGCTCTTCCATCTGTTTATCGTAACGGAGGACCTGGGGATGCTCCTCGGCGAGCGGAACGTCTTCATTGACCATGAGCGGCCGGGTCTCGGACCACCATTCGTCATAGTCCTTACGAAGCCTTTCAACCACTTCAGGATGCTCGTGGATTACGTTGTTGGTTTCGTACGGGTCGTTGGCGAGGTCATAGAGTTCGTCGTTGTTGACAAGACGCCAACGCTCAGTGCGGACAGCGCATTGGCGGTACTTCGCCTCGTCCGGATCGGTGTTCCCTTTCCCCCAATCGCCTGGAGCGCCTTTCTTGCTCCAACGCCCCACATGGACGAACAACCTGCGATCCGGCCAATCCGCCTTGGGATCTATGAGCAACGGCAGAAGCGAACGACCGTCAATCTTCTGTATGTCTTTCGGGATGTCAGCGTCCGCCAGCTCACAGAAGGTCTTGAACAGATCTAGGTGGGCTGTCAGCGCGGGGATATGGTGGCCGGCGTGGCGATGGCTACCTGGCAGTGATCACGGCCTATCTTCCAAATCCAGAGGAAGGGTTGCCTGACTTCAGGACGAGGAAAGGGAACAGTTCCTTCCGTATTGGTAGATATACAGTGGGACAAGTTCCCGGTTGTTTTTGCGTTGCTCCCAAGAGATAGACCACTACAATTCCTAGGGTTCCCATCGTGGAAGGCCACGCTGGATGGCCAGTGTTTCCACATTCTCTATAAGGCCGGAAAAAGCAGCCTGCTTCCAATTGAGGGTTTGATATGGGCCTCGCAGAAGGGATCGGCTAATCTCTGTGACAAACCGCTCCTCGGCCTGGCTCTTGAGCATTTCCCAGCAATGAATGATTCTGTCCCGACTGGCCACAAGTAGATCTTGAGTGACCAACTTGTCCGATTTCTCCATATTTGTCTGCCCATGGGCTGGCACGAGATTCCATAGATCGTTGTTGTGCCAAATACTGAACGGCACCGTGTGATCCACAACAAACCGGGCTGTCAAGGGCTTGTCTGTCCACACGCAATGCAAGGACGGGGTGTTGGCATACACTTTCCTGGCAAATTGCACGTCTCGCTCTGTTTCAGGCAGCACCAGGAGACGGTCCAGGACATCCTTGATGGGCACAGTGCGCTTGGATATCTCGTGCGTAAGTTCAGCCCATCGAAGGATCAGGGATTCTGCAATCCAATGTCCGATCAGACACATTTCGCGCCACGCTCCCGCCGATACCAGGATCTCTCCCAGGTTCTCGTGGGTGCTCCTGGGCGAGATGCACCTGCCCAAGGCCGATCTGTTCCCTTGAAAGCCAAAGTAGGCTGGATGATTATCCAAGGAACCACCCGCATAGGTGACTGGACCTTTGACAATGGTTCTGGCAAGGGTATTGATCGCATGATCGAGTGCAGGAAGAATCTCTTGCGGGATGGTGCCTGCCCTGTAGTCATGGAAAAATGCGCTGAGTCCTCCATGCGCTCTGTATTGCTCGATGAGCCGTCTCATGGGTTTGCGAAAAGCAATGGGCCTGGATATCTCCATGCCGCGTTGCTGCGGAATCACGATTCGGCCGTCCTGGTCATCGAGTTCAATGAGGGGCCAATAGTATTGAAGCCATCGCTCTGCCACGAGCCCAAGGGGTACGGACACAATGCCGTTGGATAGCCACTTGACGCGAAAATGCTGGGTTTGCGCGATTTCACACAAGGCTCGAAGCAAAGCCAGTTTATAGGTGGCGAATTTGCGGTCATGATGGATAATGGTCTCGATCTCATGAAGAGAGCTGGGACGGTCGGACGTGCGTTCCATGACCAGGGTGTTCCATTGAATTTCCCTGTGGAGGGCATCCTGATTCTTGTGCTGGGCCACCCATCTAAATCCGAGACGTTCAAAGATGAGTTGCAGTTCCTCGGAAGGCCGTTCGATATACAAGCGGCCTTGGGAATCCCGATCCTCAAGGAGGTCCGGTCTGCCCATGGAAAAGGAAAGGAAAAGAATGCCTCCCGGCAACACCAGGTCACGGATTTGTGAGGCAAAGGCAAACAGATCCTGATTCGGAATATGCATCACCATGGCAATACAGACCAGGGCATGGACCTTGCATTCCAGCAGGGGATGGGTTGTTTCTAAGGGCATGCTGGCCTGGACAAATCGATCCTTCATCTCAGGGTGATGGGCCTGGGCGGCAGCGATCATATTGGCGGAAGCATCGATGGCTGTGACCTGGTAGCGATTCTTGAAGAGGAAAGCTGCATCCCTGCCGCTCCCGCATCCAATTTCCAGAACAGAACAACCCCGAGGCAGATGATGCAGCAGGAGTTCATGGATCGTACTCATGTTCGCGGCTTCATAGCGTTGCGTCAAAGCCGAGACATGTTGGTCATAGTGGGAAATGGTCTCGATATCCATCTTGAGGTTCTGCGAATCCACCTTGAATTGAAGTTTCGAGACACAATAGAGCCATTCACGAAACAACTGCGTGAGATGACTCGCAAACAAGCCTACAGATTTCTGACTATATGGGAATTGTACGCGACTTGAAGGATGACGTCGAGTTCGTTGAGGCCGGATGTCGAGACCAGCATGGGTCGTCAGGAACAGGAGATCCGTGCCGATGATAAGATCCTACAGCGACCCCTTCCTCAGATCGTCCTCTTCAGTATAATGCAATACGAGACGCGAGTATTGGGTGGCAAGAAGATTCCTGTTCAGAGGAGAGATTGTATGAATTTGTGTCACTTGGCCGTAGTTGTGCCCTGTATGATTCTGGGGGCTGCACTGGCGTCGAAATGTACATATCCTTCGCCGTTGTCCTTGAGCCCTTTTAGCCAGGCCAAGCGAGTATCTCTTCCGAAAGAGGCGGTGCCTGATTATGGGGGAAATGGAGACGCAAACCTGGTCCACCTCATAAGGAACATGGATTTGTTGGAGGCTGATCTTCGGGAAGGGGTCCTGGATGAATCGACTCAGATCTGATGATGCCACCATGACCCGAAGGCAGTTCGGAGGACTCATGGCCGGAGGTTTTCTTGGAATCGCTGGCCGTACATCGAAGGAGATTGTATCCATGCCCAAAATCGAGAAGCTTGGGACCCTGGACCTGGACCTGGTGGAGACCTCGCCGGTAGTGCATAAGGGACGAGTTCATCGCTTCGAATACGTGCGACCTGGGTATTGGGACAACGATACCGGGGACTCGTATTTCCGGTTCGTGGACCGCGAGACCGGGGAGCGAAGCCCGTCCTTCGGGAAGGGGTATCACCTGGGAAGCGCTATGGCGGAGGGCGATAAGCTCATCGTGACAGCGGTGGACATTTGGGACGGGGAGAAGATCGATGTGTTCGTCTCGGAGGACATGAAACGCTGGGAGCAGTGGAACGCCCTGGATCTCAAGGGATACGGACTGTTCAACACGTCCCTCTGCAAGGCCCAGGGACGGTACGTGCTCATGTTCGAAGTGGGCAAGCCGCCGGAGGTGGCGGGACAGCGCTTCACGGCCTGCTTCGCCACGTCTACGGACCTTCGCCGCTGGGAACTAACCGCCCCGGAGTGTACGTATTCCAAGGATCGGTATACCGCCCCTCACTGCCTTCGCTTTTGGGACGGCTTTTATTACAATTTCTACCTGGAGGCCGTGGCCGGGGGGTATGAGCAGTACGTGGTGCGATCCAAGGATCTCGTCCAATGGGAGATGAGTCCCAATAACCCGGTTCTACAGGCCTCAGAGGAAGACAAGCGGATCGCCAATCCCAAGCTCACGCTGGAGCAGGTGGAGAAGATACAATCTGCCAAGAACATCAACAACTCGGACATGGACTTCTGCGAGCATGGCGGTCGACTCGTCATCAACTATTCCTGGGGCAATCAGCACGGCACCGAATTTCTGGCCGAAGCGGTATATGAGGGAACCGAGGCCGAATTCCTGAAGTCTTGGTTTGAATAAACGCTGGTGACAGACGAGGCAGAAAAGCACCCTTGGCTCAGGCTGGGACGGTGGGTCAAATCGACGTGCCAGACGTGATTAGGGTGCTTGGAGGTGACGACGCGGTCAGTCGGTTCCGTTCCGCAGGCTGATTCCTCTGAAACCTGGAGGTGACTGATGCCACGTGATGAGAATATGTCCAGAAAAACCTTCTGGGATGCCATTGACGCCCGCTTTGCCGAGGCCTCCATTGAGGACTTGCGGTCCATCATCCGCGATATGGCTTACGAGATACGTCCGCAGGATCGTAGGGCCTTCCTGGCTCGCTTGACGGTGCCGGATCCCGAGGACGTGGCCTCAAAGGAAGCCCAGTTGTACGGTACGTTTGTTGAGGCAATTCCTCTCATCGTCGCGGAGATTACCGAGAGGCTTAATGCGGGAGAGAGCTGGGACGGCGACGCCGGTTGGGATGACGACTACGAGCATTTCGGTGCCTACTATGATGATGATGATGATGATGATGATGATGTCGACAGTGAAATAGAAGGAATCCAGTCCGAGTTCCTTCCCTTGCTCGACGACTTCTTCCTTAGCGCCCAGGACGCCTTCAGCCGAGGCGATTACTCTCGGACCAGGAAGGCGTACGAAGGCCTGCTGCCCCTCTTTGAGAAGGAAAACATTTCGGACGATGGGCCTAATCTTGTTGAGATTGATTCGGTCGATATGCCTGAAGCCATGGCTCAGTATCTTCGAGCCGTATTCGAGACCGAGGCCCCTGCCACCAGGGCAAGGGTCATCTGCGATCGATTGGAACAGGTTCTTCGCTGTATGCCACATCAGTGTCCCCGCATTGCGGATCTTATCGAGATAATGTCGGAGCCCATGAAAAATCAAGACGTTTTTCTGGACGAATTGATCGTGCTCTTAAGGGACCGTGACTCTCTCCAGAGCGACGCGTGGCTTCGCGAAGCCGTGGCGATCGCCCATGGCACGGACGGACTGCGAGAACTCGCCAGCAGGGAGGGAACGCGACGTCCGATGGCCTATGTGGACTGGCTTTCTGCCCTGGCTGCTGCGGATCGCCACGAAGAAATGATCGTCGGGGCTCTGGATGCTCTCAATGCGCTGCCGAACGGCCTGACGATTCGCGCCGCCATCGCCGATCATCTATGCAAAGCCGCACTCGCCTTGGGAGATGAAGGAACGATGATGATGGGACTACGGGAAGGCTTTGCCGCGAAGCCTGAACTTGAACGTCTCCTGGCTCTCTGGGAAGCGGAGACCACACACAAGAAGCGAACTGCCGCCATGAGATTCGCTGTCCAACGAATCCGTGAAGCAGGGCATCCAAAGGCGTCGCAGGAGGACTTTGAACCTGGGAGGATGCCTTTCCTTTGGACAGACGACAACCTCGAGAAGAGGGGTTTCGCCGATCACAACCTAATGGGACATGCGCTTCTCCTGGGCCGCCAGTGGGAGGATGCAATCGACCTTGCTAAAGCGGCCAGGATCCTCGGCTGGAGCGACGGCAGTAGTATTCAGGGGCTGTTCGTTCCCTTCTTCATGGCTTGGTTCGCCTACGATTCGGAGTCAGGTCTTCCGCCCAATGTGTCCACGGTCTGGGCCCAAGCTCTTTCTACAGGACTCTGGCGTTTGTCACTCGGGTACGATGCGATGGATTCTCCCGATGGTGATGAACTGGATGACGAACCAGAGGCGACACTCGGTAGCCGTTTGGGTGTCGCTTACCGGAATGTCTTCTCCTCGAAGCTTCCTCCCAAGACCCAACAAGAAGAGATCGTAGGTTGGTGCCTGGATGTGGCATGCAAGCGAGCCCAAACCATCGTTAGCAGAAAGTACAGGAAGAGCTACCACAAAGCAGCCGCTCTCACTGTGGCTTCCGCCGAGGTCTTGAAGGCCAGGGGAAAACCCAGGGAGGCGGACATCTTCATCGCGAATATCAGGGACCAGTTTTCCCGTCATAACGCTTTCCAGAGGGAACTCCGAATCAGCTTGAGGATGTACACCTGATCGGAGAGATCGAGTCTTCTTGAAGAGCTTAATCGCGGCTGCTTGCCGGGCTGGCCGTCCACGAACACGCCCTCCTGTAGGGGTCCAGCGACTTTTGTGATGCCATTGGTATGCAGAGATATGAGAGCCCTGAAGATATCACAACATTCGTAATTTGTGTGGCTTAGAGGATAGGGTGGGAACCACCCAGATTCGCTGGACCACTCCGCCCAACTAGGCTTGCCGAGCGATTTTTATCGAATCTTCATAGAGAGTGTCGGGGCAGATATCCTGCTCGTTGGGCCACACCACCGTGCCGTACTGGACCTGTGCCTTCATGAAGTTATCGAGGTCTTCGAACTCTTTGAAGACGCCAAAGGTCAGCAGATGTTTGCAGTCAAAGACACCCACTTCTCCGTTCGTGAAAGTGATCTCCAAGGTGTAATCAGTCTTGGGAACGACACGGGTCACTCGGGGGTTCATGATTACCTCAACGGCTCAATCCTGAAAGGCTGTTGCCCATTTACTGCGAGCTCCCAGTCAGCCATCAGGTCATCTCTGTGGATTTCCACCCACGCGAGCACTATGCGCAGCTTGCCGGATGGAAGAGATCCTTCTAGGAGTTCCCCTTCAGGCAGCGCGATCACGGCCTCATCGCCGCGATCACGGCCTCATCGCTCTGATACCTGACGTGGATGTGCGGGCGATGGTGTCGCCTGTTATCCAGAAAATACAGTGAAACGACTATGCCATAGAACATGGAGATAACAGGCATCTGGAAACCACGGTCTAAACGATCCAGTTGCTTCACGGAGTTTGGTCATGCTTTGGCCTGCAAACACAGGGGACAAACTATACCAAGCCACCTGCTCTAATGATAGAATGGCAGGGACTAGCAGTCAAGGGCTTCGGAGAGACCGATGCAAGCCAAGAGGAAGCGGTTCCCCACTGCAAACCATTGGGGTCGTTTGGCCCGATTGGCCAACCTGATTCACATTGTTAGACGGTACCAGGACTCGCGAAAAATGATTCTACAGACCAGGGAGCAGGAACACTGATTTTCTTGCCTTTGGACTCAATATGGAATGGGTTGTGTCCAAATCCACGAAGGTGTGCCTTCTCTGGACGAATCTGGCTTAGATATGTACCACCAACCCAACCCTCTGGTTAAGATTTGACTTGTGGGACTTCCGGTGCTTAGGTCAAACCACACGCCATCGTAATCTGGATAATATCCATCGGAATCCAAAAGCCAGCTTCTCTGATAGACGTCGATTTCTTGAACATAACTCCATATCTCGTCTGCTTTACTGATATCCCATCCGGCCAGGGCGCCATCAGCCATGAAGGATGTGTTTGATTCGTCCAGAGGTACATCGAAAGGCAGAGGCTGTCCCATTTGGTGGAGGATTATGTTCGAGGCATGGACATCGATATCTACAGGCACCTCTTCTTGTGGCACCAGACCATCGAAGTAAAATATCCTGTCACTCCTGGATTTGTTTCTTATCCAATATCCTGAGCCTGGAGCAAGAGACATGTGGGAAGGCGTTCCAGTGGATGGATCAAACCAGAGTCCGTCATAAACTGGGTACTGTCCAGCAGAATCAAACAACCATGCTCTCTTGTAGCTGTTTGTTCTATGGATCCAGCGCCACACTTCATCAGCGTTTTCCATGTCCCAGGCGGCGCTACCCTGGAAACCCAAGACGTCTTGAATGTTCGAGCCGCTTGTCGGTCTCAAGGACGTACCTATCATGGCCAACTGGTATGACTCTGTATCGGACTTGCCGATTACGGTCACTGGCAGAATGCCTGCCTGGTTGTCGGAGATGTCTCCGCCCTGCACTTTGACACGATAGTATTTCTCATCAAAGACCGGACCGTTGTCCCTGAAGGTTGCACTGGTACCCATCGCCTGAATGGATCCCAGGGAAGACCAGGATGGATTAGCCAGGCTGAAGGTGAATTCCACGTCGTACCATACGCCTGCGACAGTAGTAAAGGTAATGTCTGTCCAATCGCTGATAGGTGATGTCGTTTTATCGCGGGATATTGAAGTGATCAAAGGGGCAGGGATAGGCGTTGGCGTTGGCGTTGGCGTGATTGTGGGTGGGTTTATATAGCACCCCTCAACCAGGATATTGTTGAAACGGGACTGCCTGGTTTCAGCACGAGAGGACGTACGGCACCTTAGTAGAAAACTTCCATCGTCTGTGGCCCCATCAGAAAGCGCGCTCAAACTGTAGGGACCCATGTGCGTCCATGCAAAAGGACCGTTCTTGCTGAATACCGTGATCCAGGAGGTCCCATTTGTCACTGAAATCTCGACATAGGTTCGCTCGTTGCCTCGTAAACCCACGGCTGAAGCGTAGAAAGACAAGGTAATCGAACCTATTCCGGAGGTGTTTATGGTGGTTATACAACTGGAGTCTCGGGTGATTTGTCCGTACTGAGTACTGGCAGGTCCGCCTCCAGCTCCCTCTACGACCGTACTCGCTGTGTCATTCGACTCGGTCCATAGCAACCTGGCATTTGTATCCCAGTCCGTACAAGGAGGTTCGAAATCCTCGAGCGCGAGAATTTCACATAAAGGCGTCGGTGGCGCTGTAGGTGTAATTGTGGGCTCCGGCGCGATCCATGTCGGCGCGGCTGTCGGAGTATTTGTGGCAATTGGTGTGTATGTTGGCGTTGACACTGGCAGGTTTGCGATGGATCGTTCGAGGTTGACGCGAGGCTTGGAAAAACCGCTCTTAGAGTCCAATAACAGATCTCCGCTATGGATCATAATCTCTGCCAGTTCTGCGGGGGCAAGATAATATCCTCGAGATTCACGCGCGTAATGCTGTAATACAGCAGCAGCCCCGGCCGCATACGGACAGGCTGCCGAGGTTCCGCCAAAATAGGGATTATAGGTTCCGCCCAGATCCGTGGTATAGGTGTAATGAGATGGAGCAAGGAGGTCAAGAAAGGATGAACTATTCGAATAGCAGGCCACCTGGTCCGCGGCGGTTGTTGAATCCAGGCAACAATCCCCTTGTGGACACCAGGAATGCCTTGATGCCACGCACGACTCTCGATTAACTCTAAATCCTAGTCCACCTAGATTTGCGTCATAGACTGCCCCGACAGAAATGACGTCCCCAATACAAGAAGGGCTTGATATCCCTTCACAATAACCGTCATTTCCAGACGATGAAAAGATGCTGATTCCATTGGCGACCGCATTTGCAGCGGCTGAAGTCAAAGTGGGTCTTGAGGAATCACACAGGGAAGTATAGTATCCTCCTCCAAAACTGGTACTGATCAATAAGATAGGGTTTTCTGGATCATCGTTCTTGTGGGATACAACCCAATCCCAGGCAGCCGCAATGTTGGATTCATATGCGCCGCCTTCGCATCCCTTTACAATCTTCAGCGCGTACAGCTTGGCAGCAGGTGCTACTCCCCCGATGTAATCACCGGGGCCGACAGCCAAGTCGCCGGCGGCAATTCCTGCGCAGCAGGTACCATGATAGTGGCAATCCATTGGGTCTTCATTGTTGTCCCCAAAGTCATATCCACCAATTACCTTGGAGTTGGGAAAGTCTCCACCGCCCAGCATTGGATGCGTATAGTCAATTCCCGTGTCCACGATGGCAATGGAAATGCCTTGACCGTCATAGGTGGAACGGGGAATGGTGCCGTGGATCAGCGACATTCCTTGAGAAAGATGTGGTTCCACCTTTCTATCTTTTTCAATATACGCCACTTCATCAGAAGCGCTCAATGCCATGAGACCCTGTGTTGTCACCACGCAGGAAAAGGTTGCCATATTCTCGAAACGACGAATGAGGCTAAAATCCTGAGGATTCATCCTGGAAATGACTTGATCCTGAAGATACTTGATCTCGGCCTGTATCTGTCGCATCAGTGGCTTGTCTTCAGACAGGGACAAGCCAAGGAACCTGTTTTGTGCTGTCAATCCAACAATGACACGCATCTCTTCGTCTTTTTGCATGGATTCCAGGATTTCATTCTGAAGGATCTTATGGGCACCAGGAAATATAGGATTGGCTGCGGATTCTGGATATAGACATGTTCCTGCCGCGAGAATGAGCAGGACCGTTGAGAACGACCAGAAAACTCGAAACATTATCATCTTTCTAAGATGCCAGAACAAGCAGGATGCAAACATTCAGCCAATATGATCTTAGCCCAGATCGGCTTCTATTAGTTATAACGTATATAACACAATAAGGTTTCTTCAGCCAGTCCTATGAGACCTCTTCAGTCTCTCAGAGCCCTCAAAGGGGATCAGCCCGGAGATCCAAGGTAAACATTCAGTGAAAGCGATCCAAACGCAGCCCTTGGCGGAGAAGAGACAGAGATGCTGTTTTCGAACGGTTTGAAAGGTGCGTATCACGGCATTCCAATCTGTCTCCTCTTCCCACGACGGTTTGTCTCTGGATCGGGTTCACTGAATGTTTATCGCCGAGATTCGCTGGACCCCTACAACCCTCACTCTTTCCCTTATATTGGAATTCCAGTTCAAAAGAAATGAACCATCTTGACCAACCTGGGTTAAGATGGTTCAATATTCTGGTGGGCCAGCGGTCTATCTTGCAGACTGGGAGGTCGATGGTGGTTTCAGTGAACATCCATGAGGCAAAGGCCAGACTATCCGAATTGATTGCCATGGTGCAAAACAGGAATGAGCGCGTGGTTGTCTGTCGTTACGGACAGGCCGTCGCGGAGATCGTACCCTTCAAGAAGGCCAGACGCACGGATGTGTACGAAGAACTCAAGAATATCACCATCAAGGGGGATCTGACTGAGCCCACGGAAGAGGACTGGGAAGATGCCTGACACGATGATCCTTGACACGTGTGCCCTGCTATGGCTCGTCTCGGACAGCAATCGACTCAGTGACTCTGTTAGGCGAGACCTGGATGCGGCTCAATTCGTCTATGTTTCTCCTATCTCGGCATGGGAGATTGGTATCCTTGTCAAGAAGGATAGATTGGTTCTGCCCAAATCACCGAAGGACTGGTTTGAAGCTGCGGTCGATGCGCATGACTTGGTTTTGGCCCATCTGTCCGTCGCGGTCCTCACACGAGCGAATGATCTCCCTTGGCATCATCGAGATCCGGCGGACAGATTTATCATCGCTTCTGCCAATCTCCTTGGGGCCACGGTGGTGACGGCAGACGAGCGTTTCAGGGCCTATGATGTTCCTGTCGTGTGTTGATGACGCAGACTTTCATTGAGCTCGATCCGAGCGGGGGCTTGATCCCGGCTAACTTGGTGACAAATGGTCTTGCCGATGGAATCGAGAGGATTGTGCTGTCCACGAGCTTCTTTGGCTGCTCCACCATTGACAGCCAAGCCGTTTGTTTCTATACTTCAATTGTGCAATTGAATTATTTATTGAGCCTCCGACGACCTCCTTCCTGTGTCCATGTGGAAGCGCTTCATTAGGCAACTCAAGGGAGTTTCGATGAGAACATCTTGTCTTTTGCGTCTATTACCTCTTCTGTGGGGGGGTCTGCTTGTCCTTGGTGGTTCTGGTTCTGCCGAGAACCCTGATGAAAATGACCCCCTGTTGTGTTTTGTGGGGGGCACCATGAGACCGGCCATGGAGAAGCTGGTGGAGATGTACAAAGCCAAGACAGGCATTCCCGTGCTTTTGGACTACGCGGATTCAGGAGAACTCTTCATTCGGGCGGAACAGACTCGAAGAGGAGATCTTCTGGTTGTACACGATCCCTATCTCGCTGTGGCTGTCAACAAGGGACTGGCAGACCAGGGGTATACCGTGGCCGGCCTGACCGGGGTGATCGTTGTGGCCAAAGGAAATCCCAAGAAAATCCAAGGATTCACTGATCTGGCCAAGCCCGGGATTCGGCTGATCTTCACGGATCCGATCTATTCGACCCTTGGACATATTGTGGAGCTTATGTGCGAGAAGACCGAGCTATATGACAAAATCATGGCCAACTGCGTCACGCGAACCAAGACCGGTGGAGAAGCGGCCAATGCCGTGGGCCTGGGCACGGTGGACGCGGCCATCGTCTGGAATGCCGTGGCTTTTCTCAGAAGGGACAAGCTGGACGCGATACCCATCGAGTCCAGATTCCAGCCACAGCCAGGGGTGGATACGGTGACTACGGCTACCTTCGGTCTCATTGACATGAGCAGGGTCAGGGTGACTGCCATTACACTTTCGTTCTCGAAACAGATCGAGAAGGCTCGGGCGTTCGCGGCCTTTCTAGCCTCAGAGGAGGCCGTGCCGGTATGGAAGGATAGGGGATATACCTCCCTTGAGACAAGCCTCGACTATGACAAATCGGTTTCTTTGCCTCAGGACTTGAAAGGGACTCTCTTCCTCTACTGTGGGGCCGGGATGAGATTGCCCATCGAGAAGCTGGTCAAGGAATTCGAGGCCAAGACCCAGGTTCAAATCCAGGCCTCCTATGATGGTTCCAATAAGCTGTTGGGACAGATGGAACTGACGAAAAAAGGGGATGTATTCGTTGCGGGGGACGCGGACTATGTGGAGATGGCTCGGAAAAAAGGGTGGATCTCCAAAGCTGTACCCATTTGTTTCTTTCAGCCGGTTATCCTTGTGCAAAAGGGCAACCCCAAAGGGATACAGAACCTATCTGATCTTTTGCGACCCAAGATGAGGGTGGGCCAAGGGGATCCCAAAGTCGCGGCTGTGGGTAGGATCCTGCCAAGGCTCTTTGAACTTCATGGAATCGACCCCGGTGCGTGGTCCGAAAACGTTATGCTGAATACGGCAACCGTCAATGAGTTGGGTGTCGCGGTGAAGCTCAGGACCCTGGATGCGGCTGTGGTATGGGACGCGATAGCGGCCGCGTATGCCAAGGACACGGAAGCTATATCTATAGACAAAGCCAGGAATGTCTTTCCTGTGGTGGAGGCCGCGGTTCTGACGTTTAGCGAGAATCCTCAGGCTGCCGATGCCCTGATTGCCTATCTGGCCAGTGCCCGCGCCCAGCAAGTTCTGACCTCGACCGGGTATTCCGTGGGAAATCCATGATCATCGTCAGTGGGAGATTGGAACCATGCGCGTTGGGCGCAATATTTCTCTGTTTCAAATCGAGACGCACGCAGCGCTGTGGCTTCTAAGCGGGGCTGTCCTTTGCCTGATTATGGCGGACATTTCCTATGTGGATCTCGAGTCTGTTCAGGAACTCCTTCGTTCCAAAGAGATTCGGTATGCCATTCGGTTGACCTTGCTGACCTCTTTGCTTACGACCGTATTGGCTGTGCTGGTAGCGGTTCCATCCGCCTATGCCTTGTCCCGATTTCCCTTCAAAGGGGTGATGTTCCTGGACATTCTTGTGGATCTTCTCATGGTGGTTCCGGTGTTGGTCATTGGGGTCAGTCTTTTGGTGTTTTTTCGGGTGGGATCGGACCTGGCAGCGTCCCGCTTTGGACTGCCTCAGTTCCTGGGAAACCGTGTGGCCGAAGCAGGGAACTTCTTCATCTATCAGCGTCCAGGAATCGTGCTGGTACAGTTCTTCTGTTCGGTTCCGTTTGCTGTTAGAACCATCAAGGCGGCCTTCGATCAGATCGATCCTCGCACAGAGCGAATCGCTATGACCTTGGGCTGTACACCGGCCCAAGCGTTTTTCAGGGCCACGCTTCCGCAGGCCAAACCGGGGATCTTTGCCGGGGCCATTCTGGCCTGGGCCAGGGCGTTTGGTCTGTTCGGTCCTGTCTCCATCGTGGCCGGCGCCGTGAGGGGCAAAACAGAAGTCCTGTCCACCTCCATCTACCTTGAGATATCGATCGGCCGGCTGGAGGTGGCTCTGGCCATCTCCTTGCTTATGATGGCCATGGCCTTCGCTGCTCTTTTGATCCTTCGTTTGGGAGTGAAAAGCACGGTGTTTGGAATGAGGGACAGGGCATGATTCGGGTTCATGGATTGAAATGTTCCGTGGGTCAGTTCCGTCTCCATATCGATCTGCAGATACGAGATTCGGAATATTTCGTCCTGTTGGGTATGAGTGGTGCAGGTAAGACCATGTTTTTGGAGTGTCTCTGCGGTTTGCGTCCTTTGAGCGAGGGTGCCATCTGGTTTGACTCGCGGGAAATCTCGCAGACCGAGCCTCGAAGTCGTCGCATTGGATATGTGCCTCAGGACGCGGTTCTTTTTCAGCATCTCTCCGTGGCTGGCAATTTGGGCTTTGGAAGACGAATTCGACGATCGGCTCATTTGGACCCTGAAGTCATACGGGTCGCGGAGTGGCTTGGAATCCATGGATTGTTGAAGCGTTCGGTGCGAGGTTTGTCCGGAGGAGAATGCCAAAGAGTGGCCTTGGGAAGGGCTTTGATGACCCAGCCAGAGATTCTCCTGTTGGATGAGCCTGTGAGCGCGTTGGATGAGTGGAACAGAAGATCCGTGTGCGCTGTATTGCGATCCGTGCAGGAAACCATGAACATTCCGGTGATCCATGTGTGTCATTCCCGATCCGAGGCCGCGATGGTGGCGGGCCGAATCGGGATCATGCACGCTGGAGAGATCGTGCAGACCGGTTCTTTAGATGAGGTGGAATCCCGACCTTCCAGCCAGATCGTGGCCCGCGTCATGGGACTGGACAATGTGTTGGAAGGGACCTGGTCCATGGATCCTGTCCTGGGCAAGCTCTTTCGAACCGGGAGGCTGGTCCTACCTGTCTGTGCTTTGGCGGAACCTGCCGAACTGCCATGTTGTCACATCCCTCCCTCAGCGATCGTGATCAGGTCCGAGGCCGAAGGTCAGAAGGAATGCCTGAACCTGGATGCCACCGTGTCCGCCATACGAGGGGATGGGCCGAACTGGCGCGTGGCATTCAAGGAATCAGATTCTCTGGTAGCCTGTTTGTCAAGAAAGGATCCTGCGGCGCAGTCCTTGTCTCCGGGGCAAAGGGTCTACCTGGTTGTTCCATTGGAAAGCGTCCAGTGGATCCGATGAACAACCGATTCGAAAACATGGTGCACCCAGAAAGTTGTGGACTATCTTGAAGGATCCCACCCTTCAAGAGACCCCGGAGTTCTATCGTGGATGGTCTGAAGGAGGTACAGATCCATGCTTGTTCATGAACTTCTTGGACAACAGGATGGATGCAGAATTGTTTTTCACGATCCTGATTTCTGTCAGTTCGCTGTGTTGGGAGACATCCATGCCGGCAATCTGCCATTGGCTGAGTCGTGGACGGTCTCCCCAGTGCTTTTACAGATCCTCGAGGACCTGGAGCGATTGGATCCTGACCTTATCCTGACAGTTGGGGATTTCATTCAAGGATATACCACGGAGGAACCCCTCCTTTGTCAACAACACCATGCCATTCAGGATGTCCTTTCCAAGGCATCGGCCCCGGTGCTTCCCTGTATCGGAAACCATGACGTTAGGGAGCCTGTGAGCGAATCGGTGTGGCGATCCTTCTGGGGACCTCGTTACTATGCCGTACAGGTCGGGGATCTTCTTTTCGTGGTCCTGGATGCTGAGCTCGACAAGGAGGTGGAAAGCATTGCGGGCGAACAACTGGATTGGCTTCGAGAGGTATTGTCCGAGGCAGGTAGGAACGCGAAAAGGGTCTTTGTGGCCGCTCATCGTCCGTACTGGAAGGATTACCCGCTTCATCAAGCCACATGGAAATGTCCGGGAGGCAGGAATGACTGGACTGAAAAGGTGGAGCCCCTGTTTCAACTGTGCGAAACCGAGGCGGTGTTTGTGGGACATCAACACCGGTTCGAAAAGGAGATGATCCACGGCATTTTACACCTGATCACAGGAGGGGCCGGTGGGGATGTATCCGGTTGTACTCAGGAACAGGGCGGCCTGGTTCATTATCTATGGGTGCGAAGGCTGGATCAGGGGTACAATTATTCCGTGATGAAACCAGGTCTTCTGAATCCTTTGTTTTCCTGGACCTGCTGAGAATCCAGGCGATGGTGTGCTTGGGGCTCACGCAAAAATAACTTCACATTCTGGGGGGCAATGTTGACATACTCTTCGACCGCGTCTCCATCGCGTATTCCTCAACGTATCTTGGATACGTCTGCGGATCCGCTCAGTCGTTGCGGTCCAATCTAAAGCCAATCAACCTCCTCAGAATGCGAACTTATTGTTGCGTGACCCCTTAACGAGACTCGATGAGGGATGAGGGTTTAGTTGATATATCCTAAGCTTTTGAGAACACTCTCATGAGTCGTAAGATCCTCATCCTTAATCATGATTTCTCTGATATAAAATTCTTTGGTTGATCCGCGATAAGAGTCGATTTCCAATACAGGATTGGCCTTTTCAAATATATCTAAAGCTCCTCCTGGAAAATCCTTTGATACGGGAAGATTTAGATGATACAGAAGAGTGGGAGCTATATCATAGACAGAGGGTTTGTCGATGGATTCATTCCTAACAATATCCTTGCCAAACGCCATAAAGACACCTTCGGGAGCGCTCTCATGAATTCCCTGCAAATGTTGCTTGAAAAGGTTGGTTATGCTTTCAAGGATACCCTTTGCATGAAATCCATGGTCTGACATGATGAATACTGTATACTCTTCATCAATTTCCGTAATATATCTGGAAAGTGTATCTTCAATGAAATTCATATAATTACCAAGGTATGTGTCGCTTATGGATAAACCGTTTTCTAGATCAGAGTAAAAATCCTTGTAGAAAAGATGTGTACTGGCGTCCAATCCATGAGAATATATGATATCAATATTGGATTTATGGGTTGATTGATAGTCTTTTAGAAGTTCCAATGCGAGATTGAGTATCTTATAATCATTTACAAAAAACCGTTTTGCAAGCCTTTTTGAATAAATATCCCTGTCTTTCAACAAAATATCAAATTGATTATCAAAGATGCTGGTTCCCTTTGTTTCCAGCTTTTCACATGTAGTTTGAATATGATCCTTCAGATCCGGCGGATAGATGTTCTCATACAGAATATCTGTAAAATGAATCACGAATTCTGTTTCTGAAAGGAATATTCCGTTTATTTCACTTGGGGGCAGAGATACAGGATAGTTAATGACATGTAGGCTGTATCCTGCGTTAGATAGGATATCCCAAATCATGGGCACTTTGATATGTGTACTGAGATTGGGCTGAAATTCTACCAGTCCTGTTTTGGAGATTAGATAAAAATATTTCGATAGTCCGCAATACCTTGGAAAGGCCGAGAAACCCACAGAATCTCCATAAAAAAAGCGGTATCTGCCAAACCCTATTATCCCGTGATTTATAGGCAATTCCCCGGTTGCAACAGATGTCCAAATTACAGGTGAGTGAGTCGGGTATATGGTGGCCATATTGCTATAGATCCCATTCCGGGCAACATTGGAGAACAATCCGCTGTCGTATTCCTCCATGTATTTATCAAGGATATCTGGAGACAAACCATCAATGCAAAAAATCACAACCTTATGATCCAAGTGTTCAATAGTAGGAAGCTCAGTTTTACTTTCTATTAAAGGCAGGTCTGTCTTAACTAACATAAGAAATAAAAATATTATAAATGGTACTAAGGCAACAATATAAATATTAAGGTACGGCCTGTTTGCACCAGATTTTTGCAGAATTAGGAAACAAATCACCAATCCATGACTGAGTAAGAGTACCAGGGCAACTGCATAGTAAGACTTATTAAAGAATATATCGAACTTATATACAGTAATAATAAAATAAATGAATAATAGTACATTCATGATAATTCCCACCAGGAAATTTAGCATTCCAATGCTCCTATGGCTCGTGAATTGCGCCTGGCGAGATGATTGTCCAGAGAATATGAGTTTGGTAGCGGAGGCTCCTATATATAATAGATGCAGAGGGGCGACCAATACTACAAGGAGCAGAATTCTATCTGTCACCGGTGGGTTGAGTACTATATTGAAAACTATTACTATGAAATAAATTGGTAAAACGGTTATACATGAAAAAACAAGGTTTATCCAGAGCAGTTTTACACATTTCATCGGGAAAGTCCTATTGCAGAGAGGTAAATATTCAGTGAAAGCGATCCAGAGACAAACCGTCGTGGGAAAAGGAGACAGATTGGAATGCCGTGATACGCACCTTGGATTTCAAACCGTTCGAAAACAGCATCTCTGTCTCTTCTCCGCCAAGGGCTGCGTTTGGATCGGGTTCATTGAATATTTACGCAGAGAGCAATTGCTGTAGTCCAGTCGGACGATCACCTTATCTATTATACTGACGAATAAATACTTCTAAGGGTCCAGGACAAAAGAACTCTGCAGGTATGGGGGTGAAACTGTCGTTAGATTCGAATGCAACGATGGAGCGAAACCGCAGCCGTATCCGAGATACGTTGAGGATTTCTCGATGGAGGCGCGTTCGAATCTAAGGATAGAGTTGCCCCTCAGAATGTGAAGTTTTGTTGTCCTGGACCCTTGGATCTTATTTTTATTGTATACTATACAGTCTGTTGTGATCAAGTGTAAGGGAACCAGTATAGGTCTAGCATTCTCGATCCCTGTAAGTAAATATTCAGTGAACCCGATCTGGGCGAGGGATACATTACAACCTTCGTAATTCAGGAGCTTAAGAAGGATATTGGTATGTGCCGGAAGGTAAATATTCAGTGAACCTGACACAGAGAGTCGCCGTGGTCAGGCAGGAGACAGAGATGCCTTGTTGGGTTCGGGTTCACTAAATATTTACGCCGGAAGTCCGTGGATCCTATGCAAAGGAAGGTTGCTGCATGACAACGGATGAGATCAGGGATAGTTTCATTCGGTTTTTCCAGGAGAAGGAACACACCCATATTGCCAGCGATTCCCTAGTGCCCACCAACGATCCCTCTTTGTTGTTTACCGGGGCCGGGATGAACCAGTTCAAGGATGAATTTCTGGGCAGGGGACGTCCCGGATTGAAACGTGCGGTCACTGCCCAGAAATGTTTGAGAACAGGGGATTTTGACAATGTGGGGAGAACCGCGGCCCATCACACCTTTTTCGAGATGATGGGCAACTTCTCCTTCGGGGATTATTTCAAGGAACAGTCCATCGTTTGGGGATGGGAATGGCTTTTGGAGTGGATGAAACTGGATCCAGACCGCCTATCCGTGTCCGTGTATGAACAAGATGAGGAAGCCTACGCCTTGTGGAGGGACAAGATCAAGCTTCCCCAGGCACGGATCTATCGCTATGGTGAACACGATAATTTTTGGCCAGCCGACGCCCCTTCCCAGGCACCGGCTGGCACCCTGTGCGGTCCTTGCAGCGAGATTTTCTTCGATCAGGGCCCGAATGTGGGATGCCGTCAATCCACATGCCAGCCTTCCTGCGACTGTGATCGGTTCGTGGAGATCTGGAACCTTGTGTTCCAGCAGTTCCAGAAGGGGGAGAGCCCGGGGGAATTGATTTCCCTGAAGAACAAGAACATCGACACCGGGCTGGGACTGGAGCGAATGGCAGCAGTGATACAGGGAGTGCTCACCAATTTCGACACGGACAATTTTCAGAGGATCCTTCGGGACCAGGCGCGTCGTATGGGTGTGACCTACGGACAGGATCCCATGATCGACAGGAAACTCAAGCGTATCTCGGACCACATTCGAGGGGCTGTTTTTGCCATAACGGACGGCGTGGTGCCGGGCAACGAGGGACGTCGTTACGTGGTGCGCCGGCTGATTCGGAACGCGGTATTGGACGGATATGATCTGGGAATGAGGGAGCCTTTTCTCCACGATTTGGTTCCCATGGTGACCAACGTCATGAAAAGCGCCTATTCAGAACTCGTGGAAAGGCAGGATACGGCGCAAGGGTTCATCAGAAACGAGGAGGAGGCTTTCCTGAAAACCCTGGAGAAGGGACAGGACCTCTTTGAAAACGAGGTTCAAGGCTTACAAGAGGGAGGCAAGCTGTCGGGTAAAACCGTTTTTACGCTGTATGCCACCTATGGATTTCCATGGCAATTGACAGCCCAGAGACTGCGGGAAGCGGGCAAATCCTTTGATGAAAAAGGGTTCGAGGAAGAGATGTCCCGCCACAGGGCGCTTTCAAGCGGGAAAATCGCCGGCATCTTCGGTTACGACTACAATCAACAGGTCAAGGCCATAACCCAATCTACACGGTTCGTGGGTTATGAGACATGCGAAACTCAGGCCAAGATTCTGGCCATGGTTGTCGGGGAAAAGGATCAGGGACGTCTGGTTCCTTGTATGGACTCGGTCGGGCAGCCATGCCAGTTGGTCCTGGACTGTACGTCCTTTTACGCCGAGTCCGGGGGCCAGGTGGGAGATCGAGGAAAGATCGACGTCGAACCCGAAGGGGTATTCCGAGTCAACGATGTTCAGAAGGAGGGGGAGATCTTCTTTCATGCCGGGATCCTGGAGAAGGGAAGGATTTCAGTGGGACAGATCGTACAGTGCAGAGTGGATACACGGCGCAGGATGGACATCGCCAAGAACCATACGGCCACCCATCTGCTTCATCATGTCATCAGAAAGGTGTTGGGATCTCATGCCGAACAGTCCGGTTCCAGGGTGGATGCGGACCGCTTCAGCCTGGATTTCACCCATTTCAAGGCCCTGAGTCAGGAACAGTTGGATCAAGTGGAACGCCAGGTGAACGAGATGATCTGCGAGGATCTTCCCGTGGAGACCGAGATCACCACGACCTCGGAAGCCAAGAGCAAGGGCGCTATCGCCTTGTTTGGAGAGAAGTATGGACAATCCGTTCGCCTGGTGAGCATCGCGGACCGTTCCATAGAGCTTTGCGGTGGGACGCATGTGTCTCGAATCGGCCAGATCGGTCCCTTCAAAATCCTGTCTGAAGAATCCGTGGCAGCCGGGATCCGTAGAATCGTGGCCGTGTCCGGGATGCATGCGTACGAGCAGAACAAGAGGGAATCGATCCTCTTGAAGGCCGTCAGGGAGAATCTCAGGATTCCGGCAGAAGAGGTTCCTGGTCGTGTGAGCAAGTTGCTGGATCAGGTGCGATCTCTGGAGCAGGAATTGAGAAAAGCGCGCGAGGCCGCTGTTTCCGGCGGAGTTGGAAACATGGAGCCGGTCGACGTAGAGGGAATCCGTGTCCTCGCAATGGACTTGGGCCAAATGCCTGCCAAGGATCTGCTTTCGGTTGGGGATCGATTGAAGAAGAACGTGGATGTACTCTGTCTGACCTCCCGGGATGGGGAAAAGGCCTCCATCATCTGTTGGGTCTTGACCAAGGAGGCCCAGGATCGCGGCTGCCAGGCTTCAGTGATTGTTCAGAGTCTGAGCCAGGAGATCGATGGAAAAGGTGGTGGATCTCCAACGATGGCCAGGGGCGGCGGCAAGGCGTCGGATAAGCTGACCAAGGCCATGAGACGGGTTCCTGAATGGGTTCGACGGCAGGTCCAATGAAAGGAGTTCTCGTGTTCCATTTGACCTGGAAGGGCGAACTCCATTATTCTATGAGGCTGTATCGTGTAAGATGCAGAGAAGTCATGATGGAAGAGTCTGATGGAAAGGAGCCAAGAAAATGAACAGACAAGGAAGATTCCTTCTATTCCTGGCGTGCGCCATGATCTGTACCATGGCGGTATCTTGGGCCAACAAGCCTCGAGTCGCGGTTATCGAATTCGAAAACAAGGCCAGATGGACCTGGTTCGATGATGGAGCGCCAAGTGAGTTGTTGGTGTACCAGTTGGTGGAGGACGGCCGTTTCAGCGTGATCGAACGCGAGAAGCTCAAGCATGTCATGGCCGAGCAGAATCTGGGCGCCAGCGGAGCCGTGACGCCGCAAACGGCCGCCCGAATCGGCAAGATTCTCGGAGTCAACTACATCATTACAGGTGCTGTGAGCGAGTGGGGCACCGGGGACAGGGGAGGACACGTGGGCGGCACCTCTCTGGGACTGAAAAACTATACGGCGACCGTGGACATTCGGGCCATTGACGTGAACACGGCCGAGATCGTGGCTGTGGCCAAGGGGGAAGGGAAAGGCACAGGGGTCAGTTTCGGTGGCAGGTTGCCAGGACGCAGGGGCGCGGGCGGATTTGGCGGACTTCGCGTGGGTGTGAGCGAGGGACATAGCGAGAAGAAGGCCGCGGATGTTCTCACCATGGCCGTGGAACACGCTGGCAGCCAGATGATGGAAAAAATGTTGGGTCAATCTCCAGGCGCCGCGGCCCCCGGCATGGGTCTTCCCAAGGTTGCCAAGGTGGACGGCAAAAGCGTGTATATCAACAAGGGCGGGAAAGACGGGGTCCAGGTGGGACAGGTTTTCAATGTCTACAATCTAGGCGAGGAAATCATCGATCCGGACACCGGACAAGTCATGGCCCAGGATGAGACCCGCGTGGCCAAGGTGCGTGTCACCTCGGTCAAGGACAACATGTCCATCGCCGAGATCGTGGAAGGCTCAGGAATCGCGGTGGGTTCTCACCTCAAGCCTGAGTAGGTCTCTCGGACTGTTCTGTTGGAGGAGAAAGTTTTGGCAAGGGACGGGGTTTTCGCCCCGTCCCTTGTTCCTTAAGAAGTGGAGAGGATCTGATGCGGGTGTATATCAGCACGGATTTGGAGGGGGTAAGCGGTGTGTGCGTATTTGAACAGACTCGGGAGCGTGGAACGCCTTTGAACCTCGAAGCCAGAAGGTTGCTCATGGGGGATGTGAAGGCTTTGGTGGATGGATGTCTGGATGCCGGGGCAGACCGCATTGTGGTGTTGGATGGGCACGGAGGGGGTTTCAACTTCATTCCCGAACTTATGCATCCGTGCGCCGAGTATATTACCGGGGTGGACAGGCCTCATGCCGGGTTGGGGTTGGAGGAAGGGTTCGATGCCGGAATTCTTCTTGGATATCACGCCATGGCTGGCACGGAGAATGGGATTCTCCATCACACACAGAGTTCCAAGGCGGGGCAGCGCTACTGGTACAACGGAAGAGAGTGCGGAGAAATCGCGCAGTCCGCCCTGGTCATGGGACACTTTGGAATCCCGGTGGTTATGGTGACAGGGGACGACGCCACCTGCGAGGAGGCCAGGGACTTCCTGGGAAAGGCTGTGGTAGGCGTGTCCGTGAAGAAGGGATATGGCAGACAGTGCGGATGCCTGCGATCTCCTTCGTGGGCCCATGAAAGGATCAGGAAGGAAGCTTTTCGAGCTTTGGGAAAGAAGGGATATCCCAAGGCGTTCTGCATGGATCTGCCCATTCAGGGTGTGCTTCGATTCCCTGACAAGGAAAAAGCCGACGCCTTTCATCCCGCGAGGTCCCACCGAATCGACGATACCGGTTTCGAAGCGACCTTTGAGACAGCCCTGGAGATCTATGGATTCTGAGTGGGACCCCAACGAGAAGCGGAACGATCCGAGGTGTCAAATCTGTGGGGGAAGTTGTTTTCGGGACAAGGAATTCCGGAACGGAGCCAGGCTCAGATTGTGCCGGGCTTGTGGCTTTGGGGAAACGATTCTTGCGCCGGAGGCCGATTCGGCAAGAGCGATCTATGAAGACCCGGCCGTCACCCAAAGGTGGACCCGGCTCGAAGAGATCCGAAGAAGAGAATGGGAACGTTTTTTTCCTGACGGTCTTCGAGAGGGGAGAAAGCCAGGTGATTGGCATGTGGATGTGGGGGCTGGACATGGCGACTTTTGCCTGTGGATGACACAACGAGGATGGACCAGCCTGGGAATGGATCTGACTCCGCGTTTCGCTCAGCGAGTTAGGGAACGCGGCATCCCTTGCGTGGTGGCCAGCATGTTGGATCTTCCGATTTGTCCAGGGAAAGTGTCTCTGATCAGTTTCATGGACACCTTGGAACACGTGTTCGATCCCGGAAAGGTCTTGCGGCAGGCCCGAGACGTATTGCGACCCCAAGGCTGCCTGCTGATCAGGTGTCCCAACGCCTCTTCGTGGTCCGCGCGACTACTGGGGAGATTTTGGCCCTGGTGGAGTCTTGAGGATCATCGGGTTCATTTCTCGCCTCAGAGTCTGCACGTGCTTCTCGAACAGACAGGATTCCAATGTGTTTCCATGCGTTCCGTGGAGGAACCCTCGGTGTACACCGATTTGGCGATAAAAGCGTTTTCCAGGGGCTGTCACCGGCTGGGTCTGCCAAGGAGGTTTGACTTTGGGTTGAGGCCCTTGATCCTGCTTCCTCTACGTCTATTGTTTTTCTGCCTCAGACCCTTTCAGCGTTGGTTGGAGGGAACGTCACGGGCGGCAGCCCTGGTGGTCACGGGACGGGTCCAGGGCTGACCCGAGGAGCTGATCGTACAGATCGAGGTGTCCACGAATCATGTTGTCCAGGGAAAAGCGTTTTATAACCCTTTGACGTCCCGCCCTTCCCATTCGAATCCTGAGGTCTTTTTCTTGAATCATTTTCAAGATGGTTTCTGCCAACATGTCGGAGTTTCCTGGGGGCAGGATGAAACCTGTTTGGCCATGGACTACGGCCTCGGAATTGCCTCCCACGTCCGTAGCGACCACAGGGATTCCGGAAGACATGGATTCCAGGATGGCGTTGGAAAAACCTTCTCTGTCCGAGCACAGGACCGACAGGTCCATGCTGGCATAGGCCGGGACCGGATCGGAAAGCTCCCCGGTCATGAAGACCCGATGTTCCAGGGAAAGTTCCGTGATGAGCTGTTCCACTGCATGGCGTGTGGGACCGTTGCCCACGATGAGGAAGCGGCACCCCGGTTCCCGATCAGCCACGATACGGGCTGCCTTGAGGAAAAGGTCGTGTCTCTTTTCCGGCATGAGGGTTCCCACGATCCCCACCACGAAGGAAGGGTGGTCCTGAAACCATCGCGTGCGAGAAGGCTCCTTGAGCGGCGGTCTGAAATGGTGGGTATCCACGCCTCCATAGATGACACGGCATTTTTCTTCCGGCAGGTTTTCCTGGGCCGCGGTGAAAGCTGCCACGGCATGGGAATTGACGGTGACCTTGTCGACAAACAGGTTGCTTAGCCTCTCCAAAAGGATATGTCTTTTTGTCTGCCAGGTATCCACGCTTCGACGAGAGGATAAGATTACCGGAACCTGGGCCCATCGAGCGGCGAGGACACCCCACACGTTGGCGTCGAACAGGAAGCAGTGGACCACATCCGGGCCCAGGGCCTTGAGCAGGGACCGAATCCGACGAAGGACCAGGAGGTCCCTGCTCCCCTTCATCCTGGCGTCCATGACCCGATCCTGGGGCACCTGGGCCCAGGTGGCCAAATCCTCCGCGCCATTGAGACAAAGGAAGGCTATTTCATGGCGCGAACGAACCCCTTGGCTCAGGGCGATGACCTGTTTCTCAGTGCCTCCCAGTCGGAACGTGGGAAGGATGTAACAGACGAGTCGATCCTTCATGGTCGGATCGCCATGTACCTTCAAGCGTGGTTCACTTGTTTCTCCGCGTGAAGTTTCACGCCTTGCCAGCGGAACCGAACAACTCCATCTTTTTGGCTACAGCCTCTTTCGCCGCTGTTCTGGCGGGACCCAGAATCTTGCGAATGTCATACTTTCGGGGATCCTCCTTGGCATCCGCTTCCGCGTGCTGCTTCTCCAGTTCGTGGATCTTTTCCTTGAGGCATTCCGTGAAGGCCAGGCGGATCTCCGTGTCAATGTTCACCTTGCGGATCCCTGCCTTGATTCCGGCCACGACATCCTCTTCCGGCACACCGGTGCCACCGTGCATGACCAGCGGAATCTGCACCTTGTCCTTGATGGCCTTGACACGATCCACATAGATCTTCGGCTTGCCTTTGAAGAGACCGTGCTTGGTTCCGATGGAGACAGCCAAGAGGTCCACGCCGGTATCCTGAACCAATTTCAAGGCTTCTTCCGGCTTGGTGAGGATGTCTTCGGATCCGCCCTCTTCGATCTGTCCCAGGTTTCCGATTTCAGCCTCTACGCTCACGTTGATGGCAGGACAATGGGCCAGCTCAACGACCTTGCGGGTCACGGCCACGTTTTCCTCGTAGGTGCGAGGCTTCTTGCCATCCGCGTCCAGACTTCCGTCAATCATCACACTGGTGAAGCCCGCCTTGATGAACTGGGCGCAAATATCAAAGGTTCTGCCGTGATCCAAATGAAGCGCCATGGGTACGGTGCAACGCCCTGCCATGGCCATGGCCATGGCAACCAATTCATCCAGGGGCGAGTAGGTCACTTCGCCCCATTTGCCGACCGTGGTTTGTGTCACCTGGAGGATGAAGGGGCTTCTCGTCTTTTCCGCGGCGTCGAATACCGCCTGCATGGATTCCATATTGATCGCGTTGAAGGCGCCCACGGCATAACACTTGTCTTCCGCGTCCTTCATCAGTTCTTGGCTCGTTACCAAAGGCATATTTGTCTCCTTTCGATATGAATGTCGAAAATGGCGAGGCAGGATAAAGTAGGGTATTATACATGACGATATCGAGAAGGTACAAGGAAGCCGGAACCAAGGAGAAGCATCCATGTTCAGAAAGTCCTTTTCTTCAAGGCGCATCTGGGATCGACCGCTCACTTCTCTTGGGTCGAAAGGGTGGGTTTGCCTTCTTGCCGCGGCTGTTCTCTGTTCCTCGTGTACCAGGACAAGCAGAACGAAGCGTCATTTAGCCCAATCCCAACGAACCTATGACCAGGCGATCGATTCTCTTCTCTCCAATGATATGGATAAAAGCAAGGCCCTCGCGCAACGTTCCCTTCATCACGCGGAGAAGGCCGGGAAGCTTTCTCCGTCCAAGGCGTTCGAGAAGGTTGTCCTGCAACAAACGCGAAAGGCCCGACTTCTGTTCACTTCCTTCGATCAACCCGCCTCGTCCCTTCAATTGTGGATCGACGCGGTGATCCAGGACGATCGACCCCTGGCGTCGTTCTTGTACGATGGCAGCCGGGCCATGAGCCAGGTGTTCGGGGAAAGCCGAGACAGTATGACGGACCAGGACTGGAAACGTTTGGAGCAAGCCTTCTTTCTTTCCTATGGAAGGACCGTGGAACGGTATCGGGACGTGGTTTCCACGATGAAAGCCGAGGAGATGGAAACCTTTTTCTCGTCCGAGGGAGCCTCGGTTCGGTGTAAATTTCAGCTCATGGGAAAGCCGATCGACCTGACTTATTGGTTGCATCACGATATGGATATATGGAGGCTTTACGACTTTTCCATCTGGGAGGACAAGGGCAGTCAGGTTTTCAGGGATCTTCTCTCGCAGATGGATGCGGATGTGGATCTCGTCAATTTTCTCGAGGGCAAGTGCATCTTCGAGGCGTTTTCGGAGATTCAGGACGCGCAGAGGTTTGGACCTCTCTTCCAGAAGAAACCTTGGATCGGGAACCATGTCAGGCTCAAGGTGCCTGTCCTGCTTGCCCGTTTCGGAAAGGATGAGCCCGTGGAGGAAGATCGAATCCTGAAGGTGATAGACCAAGGGGCGGACGACTCGGGCAGCGGCTATCTTGTTGTGCGTACGACAGAAGCGGATCCCACCCAAAGCGCCATGGGCCAAATCCCCGCGGAATCCGTGGAGAATCTGGGTTCCGAGGAAGGCGAAGTGTGGGGATTGTCCTTGGAATCCATGCAAGGAGGTTCTGAATGAAAAGATGTTGTTTATTCGCGGCTCTCATGCTTCTTGTGCTTGGCTATGCGGGTACGGGAAATGCCCTGGCGGTGACGCCTCCAGATACCATGAACTATCAGGGGATGTTGAAGGATTCAGCGGGAAATCCTCTTACAGGCACCTATGACATGGTTTTCCGTTTTCATGACAGCGAATCAGGGGGCCTGGCCATCTTGATCGAGAGTCACACTGCAGGCCTGGGAAATCCTGTCAGCGTGACCGAGGGTCTCTATGACGTGATCCTGGGCACAGGCGATATGGCTGACGGTCCGGGCGTGGGGACCTACACCAGCCTTTCCGAGGTGTTTCGCGATTTCGCAGACGTATGGTTGGAGGTACAGGTGGGGGCAGAGACGCTTCTTCCCAGGAACCGGATCTCGTCCGTGGCCTATTCGCTCAACGCGGCCTTCCTGGAGGGCAGGGATTCGACCCAATTCCTGGGAAAATTCGGCCAGGTGGTGACTGTGGCCAAGGAGGGGGGGGACTTCACGAGCATTCAGGATGCCATTGACAGCATTACGGACGCGGACTATGACAAACCTTATCTGGTGTGGATCGCTCCCGGGGTGTATTCGGAACAGGTGGTGATGGCCAGTTTCATTCATCTGAAAGGCGCTGGAAGGCAAGCGACTTGGATTACCAGCCAGGCGATCTATCCCTCGGATGCCACGTTGAAATTGGCCTCCTTTTCCACGCTGGGCAACCTGGCCGTGGAGAATACAAGTGTCACTGAGGGTGTCGCTATCCTGGGGGAGACTTCTTTGGAACGAGTGGAGATCTACAACGTGCTGGCCATGACCACGGCACAAACCCGAGGCACGGCCCTTCATCTCAAGGATTCTGGAACCGAGGTGGAGTTGTTCGACGTGTGGGGGTTCGCGTTCGATTCTAGCGATGAAAATCGTGGTCTGCTGGTCGAGAATGGCGCCATGGCCATGGTCCAATGCTGCGAATTCGAGGCCTCCGGGGGATCCTATGCCTATGGAATTCGGCTGGACGGTATGGATACAGAACTGAATTGCGTTTCTGTGGAATCTGAGGCCTGGGACGCGGACAACTGCTATGGTCTTTGGGTCGGGAACGGCGCGAGGGCCGAGGTGGACCAAGGATCTTTCGAAGGGAACAGCGGGATGGAGGTCTTTGGCGTGTACAGCCAGGGGCAGCTTCAGATCAAGGGGTCCAGGATCAGCGCTCAAGATGGTTCTGTCAAGACGAGCGCCTTGGCCTGTTTCGACTGGACTCGTCTCGATGGAGGGACCTACAGGGCACAGGGAGAATCAGGCACGATGCACACAATAGGAATCGAAGCGAGGGAAGAGGCCGTGATCGAGGCCTATGCTCCTGTGGTCCAGGCCGAGGGCGGGGACAACGTGGTGGCTGTGAGGAGCGTGGATTCCGGGGTTCGGCTCAAGGAGGGAACCTACAGGGCCTATCGGGCCATGAACGAATGCTGCGGCATAGAGCATTCGGGTTCCATGGGCTGGATGGATTTGGCGAACGTGAACGTGGAAGTCCATGAAGGGGATCGTGTCCTGGCCGTACAGACATCCAATACGGGCGGTGTATTGACGATCTTGGAAGGGAATTTTACCAGCCGGGGAGACAGCGAGGTGTATGGGTTTCGTTGTCAAGGCATGAACTCGGAGCTGGATGCAAGGCGGGTTACGGTTCGCGTTGACGGAAACGAGTGCCAAACCATGATCGGTGTCGCTTGCGAGAACGATGCCACGGCAAGCATCAAGTCCAGCGTGATCGAAGTCCATGGATGGAACGCGGCCATGGCTTCGGTTGTCGGGATTGAGGGTCGTACCGGGGCCGAGATTTGGGCGAGAAACAACACGGTGCAGGCTTTCGGCGGGGATTCCGTCTTTGGCATTCGATGTGAGAACGGCAACTGCGATGTGAGTGGTGGTTCCTATGAGGCCATGGGTGGACAGAGCGTGACCTGTGGCATGTATGTCACGGGTTCCACCTCGCATTTGCTGGTATCGAATCTCACGGTTGTTGCGTTTGGGGATGGTTCGGGAAGTTGGGGCATCGATTCTGATTTCGGGGCCATGGTGTTTGCCACGAACATCACGTCCAAGGCTCGTGGAGGGGACGAAGCCTTCGCGCTCAGAGGAATCGACACCAACCTGAAGCTGGTGGGAGGAGACTATCTGGCCCAGGATGGCGTGAATCTTTGTTGCGGGATCAGGGCCGAGGGTTCTGGATGGTTCACGGCGACCCACCTGTCCAGCCGTGCGGAACATGGCCAGGCGATCAATGCCGGTCTTTCTTTCATCAAAGCGGAAGTGACTGGCATGCTCCAGGATGTCACCCTCGCGGCCACCGGTGGCATGGCTTCCTATGGTATCCAGTGCGAGGACACCGGTGTCACGTCGACAATATCTCTGGATCTGATCGATGTGAGAGCCCTTGGTCAGTACGCGAGCGATGACAACTACGGACTCCACTTCTTACTTGGGCAATCCGTCTCGGCTCAGTCCTGCCATTTCCAGGCGGGCATGGGAAACAATGCTTATGGAGTCTATTTGAATGGGGACTCCGCGAATCTTCGTGGAAACAGGGTGACGGCCAAGGCATGGGGAGGATTGATCCTCAATGTGGGACTGTGTTGCGTTTCCGGCGCCACGGCTCGCGTTATGCAGGGACACCTGGAAGGGGGAAGTTTTTCCGTGTCAGGTTCCGGGTTCAATTCCGTGGATCTTATGACCTGTCACCTGGAGGGCCCGGTGGATCTGTCCAGTTGCAATTGTGCAGGCATTACTCGGGAAAACATCACCTTCTATTCGAATTCCTGCGGTCCGTAGGCCGTCCATAGGCCTACGGGTTATGCGAGGTCTACTGTTCTCTCGCTCCCTGTGCGAGAAAGCAGAGCAAGGACATTCCCAGCAGGACCCCGGAGGTGACAAGGATCACCTGCTCCAGGGGGAAATAGGAGAAGAACACGAAACCTGTCAGATAGGTGCCCAGGATTCCGCCCAAAGCGCTCCAGGCATACATACTTCCCATGGTCCTGCCTATCGGACGGTCCTGTTCCAGAGCCAGGCGGGTGGCTGAGGGAGATAGGGTGCCCAGCACAAAGGCGGCCGGGAAAAGGACCGTGAACGTCACGAGTGTCACTTGAAGCAGCCAGGGCAAGGAAAGAGTACTCCACATGCCGGCAAAGTGGGTCAGGGGCAGGACCGAACAGCATAGGATGGCCCCGGCCAAAAGCATCAAGGAGCATATCTTCCCGGGATGTCCTCGATCCGCCAGAGTGCCTCCGACCGCGTTGCCCACGGCTATGCCTCCGAGAAGAATTCCGATCACCGCGCTCCATGTTTCCAGGGAGGACCCGATATGTCGGGCCACCAAACGGGCCGCGGTCAGCTCCAGCAGAAGCAGGCTGAAACTGCTGATGAATACGATGAGTTCAGGAAGTCGGCTCATCAAGTTCAATCCTTTCCTCTGTCTGTCCACAGCATGGACGCCATAGATTGGTCTACAGGGGCGAAGGAATCCGTAAAAAGCACGCGGCCGGCCCTTCGGATGGATTCTTGTACCTGCTCTTCTGTCAGGATATAAAGGTCTACGTCCCGGTCGATGGCTTCTTCGCGAATCCCTGCCAGTTGGATCGGCGCCAGACTGGCTGCCACCACGAAGGTGTCCCTCCCGGTCTGGTCACGGACAGGTTGCGTGGCGAAGACCGTGACATGGGGAAAGGTGGATCGAAGGGTGTTGACGTACGCCCCCAGAAAGCGAGAGCTTCGGTAGATGTCGATCACGTTGGCCAGATAGGTTCCCCCTTCCTTGAGATGCGATATCAGAATCTCGTGAAATTCTCTCGTGGTCAGATGCCAAGGGATGGAAAAGCTGTTGAAGGCGTCGCCGTAGATCAGGTTGTATCTTCGTTTCGGATTCATCTCCGCGAGAAAACGTCTGGCATCGGAGTGGAAGGTGACGATCGGGGTGTCGTATGGCAATTCAAGCTGTTCATGGGCCACTCGGGTCAGAAGCGGGTCGATCTCCACGACATGGACCTGCCACTGGGGATAATGTTCCACCAGGTATCGAGGGAAAGCGTAGCCCCCGGCGCCCAGGGTCAATGTGCTCGCGTGCGTTTCGTTTGTGGCACGGTCCGTCAAGAGGGCGAAGATCTGTTCATACTCGTAGGCCAGGTTTTCAGGTTGTCCAGGATGAAGTATGCTGTGAGCCAGGTTGTCCAGGTACAGGGTCTTGATATTCTCTTCCTGATCGAACGAGATGTGAATCCTGTAGTAGTTGGATTCCCGGGTGAAGTAGTCGTTTTCCCAAGCGATCCCTTGATACAGAATAGCGGTCAAGGCCAGAAGAACGGCGCACCAAAGCCCCAGGATGACGTTGTATTGTCTGTGCGCGCCCAAAAGGAGACACGCTCCGGCCAAGAGCGCTCCCAAAAGGCATAGAAGACTTCGGGTCCCGATGAAGGAGATGAAAAAAAAGCCGGCCAGAAGAGTCCCGGCAATGCTTCCCAAGGAGCCCCAGGCGTAGAGCCGTCCCACCCTGTGGCCCCAATCTCGTTTTCCCTCGAGTACGGCCCTGGCTACCACGGGCGGGATACAGGAGAGCGATATCGCCGCGGGCAGAAGCAAAATCGGCGCACCGATCAACACGCGCACCGGGCGTTGCAGATCGCTGAGAACGCCCTTGGCGCCCACCAGCAATTCTCCCAACAGAACCGTCGGACAGAGCAAGGAACTGGTCAGGAAAAGAAACCAAAGCAGATGCCTGGGGTTCATCCGATCCGCCATGCGACCTCCCAGAACTCCACCCAGGGCGATTCCTGTCAAGGCCACACCCACCACGGAGGTCCAGGAATACAGGGAACCTCCCAGGTGTTCGGCCAGGATGCGGGCCACGACCAGCTCAACCATCATCAGGCAAGCGCCGGTCCCAAAAACGAGGAACGCGGGGAAAGGAAGTTCATGTATCTCGGGTTCGGACATGAGCGATTTCACTCCACGAAAGGTTCCAGGCTCAGATTCCAGATCACAGGTAGCAACAAACGATCCACCGGCGCGTATGAATCCTTCAATACCATACCACGGTGTGGCAGGTTCTCCCAGGGGATGATCGAACCCAGGGAACCCCTTGAGAGGTTGGTTTCTGTCAGAGAGGGGAAGGATTGAAAAGTGGACACAAGGATAAAAGTGGCACGGTTCCTGTGTGAAGTTGCGTCAGGGAACCAGTGGACCGACACCTTTGGAAAGACCTCTTTCAGGGTCAACGCCATGGAAGCGAGGAAGGGTCCTCCCTGGTCCTGGTCGATCAGATTCAGGAGATAGATCCCATGGGGGTTCAAATGCCGGGCCAGTTCCAGATGGAACTCTTGGGTACACAGGTGCCAAGGCACGGTGAGCCCCTTAAAGATGTCAACGTAAAGCACGTCATAGCGTCGTTGTGAGGATAGAGCCAACACGAATCTTCGAGCATCCTGGTGATGGATTTGAAAGGGAGGAGGATTCGGAAGATCGAGGAAGCGGTGGGCTGAAAGCGTGACCTCTTCGTCGATTTCAACTACATCGATCTGGGCGTTCGGGAACAGGTCCGCGAGATATCGTGGAAGAATATATCCACCCCCTCCCAGGCATAGAAAGCTCGGATTGGATGGCAGGTCGAGTCTCAAGGTCAGTTCGACGAAAAGACGTTCGTAGTCGTACCCCAGGTCGTTCTTTAGCGTTCTGTCTGCGCGGCTGTGAACCATGCCATCCAAGGCCAGCAGGCGCTGTCCTTCCCATTCCCTTACCTCGATGGAATGGTAGGCGCTTTCCTTGCGAAAGAGAAGTCCTGGCGTCCTGTGCGCGCTAAAAACAAGAGACAGTCCCAGCAAGAGGCAGCACAAGCCCCAAACCAGGGCGCGCGTTGTCCATGGACCCTTGCCTGTCCAGCCGGACAGGAGGGCCAGAAGACACGAGCATCCCAGGAGGGTCCCTTGGGCCCCCAAAACAGGAATCAGAAGAAAGCCCGCCAGAAAGGATCCAGCGATACATCCCATGGAACCCCAGGCATACAGGCGTCCCACGATTCTGCCCGGACCTCCACTATCTTCCAAAGAGAACGTGGCTGCTATGGGAAGCAGGGCGGACAGGAAAAGGACTGCCGGGCCCAGCAGGAGCGGCGCGCTTACGAGGGATTGGAGTGGAATAGGCAATCCTGAGAGGGGTCCTTTCGGGCCAGTGATCACAAGACCGAGCAAAGGCCAGGACGAGCCGAGAGAAGCTCCAAAGAGAAGGCGGGCAGTGGTCCATGGGGTCTTTTCCCTCTGTGCTAGACGCCCCCCCCATACGGAACCCAGGGACAAAAAGATCAGGGCCGCGCCTACGGTGGAAGTCCAGGTGAACAGTCCGCCCCCGGTGGAACTGGAAAGGACGCGTCCTATGGCCAGTTCCAGGCACAGGGTGCAGAGACTGACCAGAAAAACCAGAGCGGCCGGAGCGATTTCCCCTCCCATCAAGGTCGATCCTTTCGCCAAACATAGCCAACCACCAGAGCCACAGCCACGCAGGCCAGAAGATTTCCTGAAACGGTCTTGCCGGCGGTCAAAGGCCATTCAGGGAAAAAGATCAACAAGGCGTTGAAACAGGCATGACAGAGAATCGCTGGCGCGAGGGATCGGCTTGAAAGGACGAGGAGACCCAGGAAGAATCCCAGGCATGTGGTGGGCAGAAAACGAAACACGCTCAGGTGGGCTAGGCCGAAGAGCAAGGAAGACCAGAGCAGGGCGCGGCCGGTTCCTCGGGCGCTTTTCAGTTCTCGAAGGAGCACGCCTCGAAAGAAGAATTCTTCGCATAGAGCAGGCAAGAAGGCCAGAAGCAGAACCTTCCAGAGCCAATCTTGATCGTGAATCCCGATGAGTTCCTTGAAGGATTCTTCCAGCTCTCCAGGCATGGGCAGGAGGAGTTCCTGTATGCAAAGGACCCGATGAACGAGGATTGCCAGAGGAAAGGAGATTACACCTGAGAGAAGAAATTCGAGGTTTCCGGGTCGAACCAGACCCAGATCCTCACGAAAGCGAAGATTCCTTCTTTTCGCGTAGATGATCCCTGGGACAAGGAGTAAACAGAAGAAGGAGAAAAGCAAACCGATCGTGATGTTTCGCGACTGGACCCAGGATCCTAGATAGTAGAGAAGAAGGATCGCTCCGGCGGCCAGGAAAAAAGCGCCCTCGGCATAGGGTTTGGATTCTCGGGGTTGATCTTCTTCCGCCGGAATCTGAAACAACCTTTCAACGGTCCAGGATCGAGAGGCGACGAACAAGAAGACGAGAGCGAGGATGCCGTGCGAGAAGAAGACGAGAAGCAGGGGAAGCCAAGGGTTTTGGTCCGCCAGAAAGGCCCTTAAGACAAGAGAGAGGTTGGTCACCGGGATCACGCAGAAGAAGGAATCCAGGTTGGATCCAGGCAGCCATGCCAGATAGAGTGGAACGAGCATCCCCAAGCAGGCAGGCAAGATGAAGCCTTGTGCTGCCCTGGCGCTTTTGGCCAGGGAAGTGACATATACCAGGACCGAGCTGACCAGGGCGCAGAAGGGCGCGAGGAGGATGAAGATCCAGAGGATTCGATCGGCCGGGAGCCACAAGGGCTCGGACGCCATGGGCAACAGTCCCATGCCGGCGCAGAGAAGGAGGCTGGCCAGGTTGAGCCCGGTTCCGAGGTAGCAGAACAAGAGACAGACCAGCCATTTGCTTAGCACCCATTGGAAAGAGGGCACTGGGTGGACCAGGCAGGTTTCCATGATTCCTCTCTCCCTTTGAGCGGGAAAGAGATCCAGGCAGGCGAAGCTGCCGAAAGCCAGGACCATGACCACCATGGCTGTGGACATCCAGTCCGCCAGTTTGCGACGACCGACGCGGTCCAGATGTACCACATCGTGGGAATGGTACTGAAACCATGCCGCGGAGTGGAAGGGAAAGGATTGCTCCAGCAGGTGTTCGTGGAGCAAAAGTCTCTTGTATCGTTCCAGGATTTCGTTGGCGGTCTCGTGAGCGCGCAGGGATCTTGGATCGGACGCGTCGAAGACCAGGATCCAATGGAGGGGATTCTGTTCCGATGAAAGCAATCCCACATCCGCCGCCTTCAATCGTACCGCTTCTTCCGGTCCTTCTGTCAGGACCATGGACAAGCGAGAATCGGATTGGAAGAGATCCTCCAATGCCTCAGGGTACAGGTTCCAGGCCATACGCAGGGGCGAGGATTCTGAAGAGACATTCGCCTCATGGGAAGCCCATCGTAAAAGGGAGAAGCCCAAGGGATAAAGCAGGATGGGAACCCCAAAAAAGAAGACAAGGGCCTTTTTGTCCCTTCCCAAGGATCTCAATTCATAGGCGAGGATGGTCCCGACCGTCCGAATCATTCCATCCCTCAAGTGGGGACCTCCCCCTCGGATGAATTGCGAATGAGATGAAGAAAGGCGTCCTCCAAGTGACGCGTCCCTGTGGCCTCCTTGATCTCTTCCAAGGAGCCTTGAGCCCAAAGAGCGCCCTCATGAAGGATTCCCAGCCTGTCACACAAGGATTCCGCTTCGCTCATGATGTGGGTGGAAAAAAGGATGCATTTCCCCCTGTTGCGCGCCTCACGGAGAAAGTCCCTTGTCTTGGCTGCGGCCAAGACATCCAGGCCGCTTGTGGGTTCGTCCAGGATCCATACGGGTGGATCGTGAATGATGCTTCGACCGATACTCACCCTTTGCTTCATGCCAGTGGACAGCTTTTCGCAGGGAACGTGCGCGAAACTGTCCATGTCCAGCAGATGCAAGACTTCTTCCACCCTTTGAGTCAGCGCAGATCCTCTCATGCCGAAAAGACGGCCGAAGAACTCGAGAATCTCCCGGGCCGTCAATCGGGGGTACAGTCCGGTGGTGCTGGAGAGGAACGCCAGGGACTTCCGGACCTGAATGGATTCTTGAGCGATATCGAAACCATGGACCAAGGCCGTGCCCGAGGTGGGATGCAGCAAGGTTGCCAGGATGCGCAGCGTGGTGGTCTTGCCCGCTCCGTTGGGGCCCAAGAGTCCATAGATTTCGCCTTCTTTACAGGAGAAGGAGATGCCGGCCACAGCCTCCGTTTCCTGCCCACGAGGTCCAGGAAAGATTTTTCTCAGGGACGACACTTGAATGGAGCTGAATCCGTTTCTCATGAATCTCCTTTTTTAGGGAGAGGTCGATATCGCAGGACTTGACAGGCCCATCCTGCCAGGCAGAGGGCAAGGCATGTGGAGAGGATCAGGTGGATGAGGAAAGGGCCCAGGGGCAAAGAGTCGGAAAAAATGGCCTTGAGCGCCAGGGCTGAGTTCAGGAGAGGGATCCACGCGGTGGTGGAATCCAGGCAAAGATTCGATGTGGTGGTCAGAAACCCTGGAAACATGCTGACCACATACAAGGGGGCCACGAAGCTTTGTGCCTCACTGTAGTGGTGGGCTCGGCTCGCGACGAGAATCATGATGGATGCCATGAACAGGGCGTAGGAAGCGCTGGTGGCGAGAAGCAGGATGATCTGGCTCCATCGTGGGATCACATCGACCGTTTCCACCTGAAACATGGAAATGAGGTGTTGAATGGACAGAGACATGCTGGTGAGGTTGAGCAGGACAGCCAGAAGCGCCATACCCACCACGGCGAGAATCTTCGTGCCAAGGATCCATCCCAGGGGAACCGGTAGCAGGAGCGTGGTTTCCCATGTGTTGCGCTCCCTCTCTCCCACCGTGATGTCGATGGCAGGATGGGAGACCGCCATGGTGGCCATGACCAGCAAAAAGCCTGGAAGGAACAAAGAGAGGGCAAAGCCGCCCATTTGTCTCGGAGAGGAGACATTCATGTCCTCGATAAAGGGCAGTTCATCCTCTTGAATACCATGTTTAATCAACCATTCGATCACTTGATTCCTTTGGAGGGCGTTCAAATGGCTCGAGACCCGGCCGGCCGCCTCGATGGAACGATCCCGAGAGCTATCGAACAGCAGGTCGATGCGATGTCCTTCTTCGCTCAACGAGGACAAGAGCGCGGCGTCGACAGAGCCTCCCTGGAGTCGGTCTAGGACGCGCAGCCTCTCGGGTTCCTGGGTCCGCTCCACCTGGAATTCCTGGGAAGAGAAGTGCTTCAGGACCCAGGAGGGTCCGGATACCAGGATTCTGGAGGGAAGCTTTTCTGTCAGACCTTGGGAAATGGAAGTGGCCTGCATGAGCGTGAAGATCAGGAAAGGATAGAGGCCTATGGGCAGCACGATGGCGTAGAGAATCGCTTGTCGATCCCTATACAGACAGATCCATTCCATGCGAAGCAGGGCGAACCAACTCGACAACAAGAGGTTGTTTTTCCTTTTTCCCCCAACGGTTTCAGGTCATGGTGCGTTCCTGATGGGTCTTCCCGCGAACCCCACTCCCAGAACCAGGAGCGCAAGCAACCCGGCGATCGCGGAAAGGGTCCCAGCGTTGATGAACGGAGGGTTGCGCAGGATCCAGGATAACACGCAAGAGGCCGGAAGGATGGATCCCAGCAGGAAAAAGATCCGCGACGGCCGGTGAAGGATCAAACCCAATACCCTTCCTCTGTCCATGGGCAGGGTTTGGATGCTCTCGACCGGAAGGCTTCTGAGATGATCCGCTTGGGACGAAAGACGGCCCAGGGGAATCCCCAGCCAGGCGCCAAAACTGACGCTCCACGCTGTGGGCAGCAGGGACGCCAAGGCCAGTTCGGAAAAGACATCCAGATCTCTTGGTGCCAACAGGAGGCAGAATTTACCTGCCAGAAACACGGCATTGGCCGTCAGAACGCCGGCGAGGATTCCCAGAAGAAGGCCGAGTCCCAGGCCCAGGTTGTACCCTCTCAGCCTCCAGGTGGCTAACAACCTTTCCCTGGCCAAAAGATACAGGTAAAACCAACCGGGGATCGAGGCGATCAGAAGGCGTTCCTGAAGGGAGTCCAGGACATGGGGGAAGAAGCGGGACAAGGTGTTCCAGGTCACCATCCAGGTCAGGAGGATGCCTCCCAAGGCTCCGATCGTGCTGAGAAGGCCCCGGGTTCTGTCTCCCAGGTGGGATGGATCTCTTCTGCCCCAGGATCTTCCGCAAACCAAACCAAGAATCCAACCCGCCAGACACAAGATGGCCACGAAACCTCGCCCTTTGGACGGAGAATCGGGGTTCAAAAAGGAATCGAGCAGAACCCACGAGCCGCATGGCTGAAGGACGAAGACAACGAGATAGAGGTGGCTGAGCCTCGCGTTCATTTCCTTGATGTTCCGAAAAGACGATTTTTGAAGACAATAGGCCAGTATAGTGAGTGGAACGACTTGGGGACAAGCCCAGATGGGGTTCACTGGTAGTTTGGGTTTGATTCGCCGAAGACACCCTTGTCCTGAAAAGCGATTTTGAATTAGGATGATAAGAGCAGTGGGATGAGGATGAAAGGATTTTTGGCATCGGATGTTCGGAATGAGGGACAACAAGCGAAAGGGGTCTTGTTGTGGGAGACAGGATATGGATACGGATCGCTGGAATGGGAGGAAGCCTGATGACTGAGAAGAGCTTTTGGGACAAGAGCCGGGGAGAACGAGGTCAGGGGACGACGGAATATATCATCATCATCAGCCTGGTCGCTGTGGCCTGTCTTTTGGCCGTGGGGGTCTTCGGGAGCAACGTCCGCAATCTCTTGGTCAAGTCCAGCGACAGTTTGGAGTTGGGAGAGGCGCAAAACGCTCTCTTTGCGACATTGGAACAGCAAGAGATCAGAAGCCACGATTTGCGGGGTGCAGGATCATCTGGGGGAAATGGATCCGGAAAGGCGGGACAAGGCAGCGGAAACTCGGCCCCCTTGGGTCTGGGTTCTTCTTCTCAGGGTCCCGCGGATTCGGAGGGAGATTCGAAGCCCGAAACAGGAGGACAAGGGGAGGAAGGGGAACAGGAGGAAGAAGAGCAGAAGCAAAATGAAGGGGAGGAAGGGGAACAGGAGGAAGAAGAGCAGAAGCAAGAGGATGGATGGGAGCAAGTGGAAGAAGGGGACGAATGGGAAGAAGAGGATGGATGGGAGCAAGTGGAAGAAGGGGACGATGACATGGGGTATACGAATAAAGATGGGTGGCGTGTTGTTTCGTTTGGGAAAACGGTGTTTCGTCGAGGGTACAGGTTGGTTAACGGGGTGATTACCTATGTTCGTTTCATTCGTTCCTCGTGAGGAAGAGATCGCAGGTTCGACTGTTTTCGTTGCTATGAAGATGGACCTCTGGAATTGAGAGAAGCGAGATGACTGAGAAGAGCTTCTGGGACAAGAAACAGGGAGAACGAGGCCAGGGGATGACGGAATATATCATCCTTGTTAGCCTGGTCGCCATGGCCTGTCTCTTGGCCGTGGGGGTTTTTGGAAGCAATGTTCGCAATCTTTTTGTCAAGTCCAGCGACAGTTTGGAGTTGGGAGAGGCGCAGGACGCTCTCTTTGAGACCCTGGAGCAGAAGGAGATCAGAATTAACGATCTGCAGGGCGAGGGATCGTCTGAGGGAAATGGCTCTGGAAACGCAGGACAAGGCAGCGGGGACTCGGCCCCCTTGGGTCTGGGTTCTTCTTCTCAGGGTCCCGCGGATTGGGGAGAAGATTCGGACCTCGAAGAGGAAGAGGAAGAGGAAGAAGAAGGAAGTGATGACGAAGAAGGTTTGGATGAAAAGGGACCTGTTTCTTCGCAATCCTCATGGTACACGGTGAGCTGGGTCAGGATAAGAAGAGGCTGGGGTGCTTTCTGGAATGGCTGGGGAGTCATATTTAGGCGCCGGTAACAGCGACGTGAAGCCGCGGGACCAGCAGGGCAAAGGGCTCCGAGAGATTGGGACGTGTTGCGGAAAGGAAATGGATGGAGCCCCCCCCCTTGACGTTCTGAATGACGCCTTGGTATATTTATAAAATTCGATGATACGATTAGATTGAATGGAACCATCTTTACACCAAAGACAAAGGCAGATGTATATTACTTAAGGTAGGGTATCTGCAATCGGTCCTTGGCGTCTTATGCCCGGGACAAGATTAAAGGAGGAAGAACATGTTGAGAAGGATCAATCGTTTGTGGAAGGGAAAGGGCGAAGAGGGCCAGGGGATGACCGAATATATCATCATCGTTAGCTTGATCGCCATCGCTTGCTTGTTGGCCGTGGGTGTTTTTGGAAGCAATATCCGCAACCTCTTCGTCAAGGCGAGCGATAGTTTGAATGCCGGTCAGGCCCAAGATGCCACCTTCGAGACCTTGCAGCAGGATGAGGTCAGAATCAACGATCTGGCGGACTAATTCGCGGGACCCAAGCGAGGTCATCCCATATTGAGGAGGAAAATAGATGAGGGGAATCTGTGCGGGGATTCTATATGTATCGGTTTTGGTGCTATGCTTGGCTAACGGGGCCTGGGCCGCTGAGCAGATCAATATGGTCGTTGGACAGCAGAAGACAGTCGATGCCTCAGGGATCGTCCAAGTGTCTGTGGCGGATCCAGCCGTGGTCAAGGCCACGCAGGTGGAAGGTGGAAGGCTTCTCATTACAGCCGCTGGCATGGGTGAATCTCAGATCCTGATGTGGGATGGCCAAGGCAACGAGAGCGCGATTTTTGTGGTGGTGGCCAAGTCGGATCCTGAGAAGCTTCTTGGAGCGATACGCCTTCTCCTGGCCCAAGTCGAGGGCGTGGAGGTGATCCAGGTGGGGGATCGAGTGGTGCTGGACGGCATGGCTTTGACGGAAGCGGACCAGACGCGTGTCAACGCTATCGCGGAAGGTTTCGCTGGTGTACTCAACCTCGTTCAATACGACCCGGCCACCGCTTCCAGCGTGAAAGCCGAGGAGATACGATCGCAGATCGATATCCCGGGTATGAATGTCTCCTTTCTGGACGATACCGTTATCCTAACTGGAACGGTGTTTGACGAGCAGACCAGAACCCTGGCCGGGGAAGTCATGGCGCCCTTTGCGAAGAATGTGGTCAATTGTCTGAAGGTGGACGACCGTATGGTCGAGATCGATGTTCACTTCCTTCAACTCGATACAAGGAAAGCTTCGGACTACGGGGTCAATCTTCCCCAACAGATCCAGTTCGGGTTCAACCTCGGTTTCGATGGATCTTCCAATCATGGGGACAACCGAAATCGGGCCTGGAGCGTGGATAGAGCGTGGACTGGATTCAGAGAGGCCCCCACGGAAAGGATGCAATCCCAGAGTTGGGGTCGATACAATAATTTTTCTGAAGCGTTGACCTATGGATTTTCCGTACAGATTCCCAACAAAAACTATCTCAATTGGGTGTTGAGTAAGGACATTGGCAAGGTCATTGCCAAGCCGCATCTGACCACGCACAACGGCAAGGAAGCGACCTTCCAGGCCGGCGGATCGAGTTATTTTGCCATTCCCGGGGCCGGGGATGGTTCCGGTTCCCTGGAAGAGATAGAGTGGGGTACGATCCTCAGCATCCTGCCAGTGATCCATGACGATGATCACGTGGAATGCAAGATCACGGTGGAAGTGAGCGCTCCGACGGCCCCGAATTTCGGTGAGAGTTACAGTGTGAGCCGTTTTGAGACCGAAGGGGTTGTGAAATCGCGACTGGGCGAGACCGTGGTGGTCGCGGGATTGCTCCAGGAGGTGCTTTCCCGATTTAGGGACGAAACCCCACTTTTGGGAAGAATTCCCATTCTCAACCTCTTTTTCAGTCATGTAGGGAAAGATAAGCAGGACAAGGATCTTCTGGTTCTTGTCACGCCCTACGCGGCGACCAAAGAAGATGCGGAAACGCCTTCCCTGGGATCTGACTACAAGGAGCATCGGGAAAGCATGACACAGGCTCGTTGAGGAAGGTGATCCCTGTATGTGGACTGCCTTGAAGAAGGGTTTTCTTTTGGATCAAGATGGACAGGCAGTGACGGAACAGGCTCTTTTGCTGGGTTTCGTCATGCTGACCATTGTGGTGGGCGATCAGGTGATCGCGGCGCATTTCATGCCCGCGTTGCGTATTTACTTGGATGTGCTGGCTATTTGTCTGGCATTGCCCTTGGGATAAATGGGTAGACCCTCTCTTCGCACTGGCCGGTGCCTCATGGAAGATGTGGATATTTTTTATCATGTGCCTCTCTTCGGGGTATTGGTTGTTGCATGCTATACAGACCTTGCAGTGAAGAAGGTATACAACTGGCTCACCTTGCCCGGCATGCTGTTGGGGTTGACCTTGCATGCTGGTTTTCAGGGGCTACCAGGCCTTACGGACAGTCTTCTGGGCTGTGGATTGGCATGGATCGTTTTCGGCACCGCGTATATGGTGGGAGGAATGGGCGGAGGCGATGTCAAATTGGCAGGAGCGATCGGAGCCCTGGGTGGTGTGAGCCTGGCTTTTTGGTCTATCATTTACAGTGGTCTGGTGGGAGGCATGATGGCGTTGGTCCTTCTGGTTTGGCAGGGCAAGCTAAAACAAGGAGGGGCTGCCGCTGTTCAAGGGTTGCTCAGACTCCAATCCCCCAAGCCCGAGGAGATCGATCTGAAGGGCGAGGTTCCTTATGGCGTTGCCATGGTCATCGGAACTTTCCTGGCCATTGCTCGGTCTTATCTTGCGGAGGATATGGCTCGCTGGTTCATGGATAGGAGCGCATTGTGACGGCTGTACGAAGAATGGCGCGCCTCGGGCGATGCGAAGACGGACAGGGCATGGTGGAATTTGCCCTCTTTTTCCCCATGGTGCTTCTTATGATCATGGGAATCATCGAATTTGCCTTGCTGATCAATGCACATCAGGTCGTTCAGTATGCCGCATTCACGGCTTCTCGGGCCTATGCGGTCTATTATCCGGATACGGACGAGGCGGAGAAGAACGCGAGGTACGCGGCCACCATCGCGTGTATAGCGATCTCCCCGGCGCTCACCGGAATGATCCCGGGAGGCAACACGTTCCGATCCTGGGTGGAATCAGCCGGGCTGGAAAACGCGTTTCGTCTGGTGGACAAAGGCGTGACCTCTTACGCGCTCACCTCGGTGGACTGTAGCGCGGAAAACATTGGCCACGCGGATTGCTTGGACGATGACGCGGAAGACTACTTCGAGGTCAAGGTCGAGGTGTCTTATTGGTACAGCTTGAAGTTCCCAGTGGTCAGCATGATGGCCGAGTTCGTCAGCGACAATTATTTCATGACAGGACAACACGGCTCTGGCTACCAGAGCGGAGATGTGTTTGGAGAAGGGGATACGACGCAGCAGGTGATCAATTGGCTTGCTGGATTGATTGGTATGAAATTCACGCAGATCAGCCACAGTTGCACCATGGGCAGCGAGTGGCCTTATTCCAGTTCCTGACGCGAAAGAGAAGACAGACATGATGGAGATGATCGATCGAGCCCGAGTTCGTGGTCGGAGCTTGATGGCAAGACTTCAAGGCTTCCGAAGGGATGAGAGTGGACAGGTTTTGCTCTTCACGGCCCTGATCGTGCTGGTCCTGGTGTGCCTTATCGCGGCCGTGGTCAACGTGGGAATCATGCTCTCCTGGAAGATTCGAACCCAGAATGCCGTGGACGCGGCGGCGCTTGGCGCCGGGATATGGCAGGCCCGTGGGCTTAACATCATGCAGAGCCTGAACCAGATCCATTATTGGATGAACAACCTTTTGGGCCTGATCATCATCGTCATGGCTGTGGCTTGTTACGCTTCCTGTTGGTGGGGGTGCTTCCTCTGTTCACCTTTGGGTGCGGTGGCAAAGCTTCTGGTGGAGTTCCAAAAGCAGGTGGCCAAGATCATTTTGAAGATTCAAGACATCTTGCCGGATGTCATGCCCATTTTGAGTCTGATTTCAGCCCAGAGTCTGGCCTACCAAAACGGATTGAAGGAGTCCGTGATCTTCGCGATCACGGATACGGTTCCCTATGTGGCGGATTACTTCGCGCCTTCCTGGATGGGGGACCTGGATGGATTTATCCCTGATGCGGGGAGCATGCCCTCAGCCATAACGGATCTACCCATTCGGGTGTGGGGTTTCACTACCGATCCGGCCGAGTATTTCAATCCCATGAAAATCTATGGGATGGGAGTGGAGAAGGAAGAGGATAATTACAAGTACCCCTATTTTCTCTTTATGGGTGAAGGCGCGATCAGTATCGTGTTCATGTTCGGTTGGGGAGGGGGAAAATATTGGCTGGACGACACCTATTACCAGGAAGAAGGGGAGGGAACCCGGCCCTCCATCACCTTCATTGGCGGCAAGATCAAGACCCCGGCCTTCCTGGGAGGCCTTCTCAACTGGGGTGGACGAATGAAGGGGGATACAGGCCTAGGAGGCAACTTCTCCATTCCACCGATGTTGACGATGTGTACCATACAGACCAAGGGTGAGGACATGGATCCGGGGGGGAGGTGGATCGGAGGGACCATTCCCAACTATAGCTCTACGGATTTTGACAGCAGGTTGCGAGAGGTACAGCTTCCAGGAGGCACGGCGGCGAAGAATCTCGGGATTTTGCACTAGCAGGAAGAAGGAAAGGATTTCACAGGAATGATCTGGAGACGCAGAGGGCCTGAAGACGGACAAGCCGGAATCGAGACTGCCATTGTGATCCCTGTCTTCATGGCGATTTTCCTGGCCAATCTCTATCTGGGAATCTTTGGATTGAACCTGCACAAGGCCCAGATGGCCGCGAGATATGCCGCCTGGTTCGAGAACAGGGGGGATGGAGATGGATCCGAAAGGGCGGAGAAGGCCTTCTGGGCGCAGAGTATCCTGGATGCCAATCATGCCAGCGTGATGGGTGGGGTTTCGCCGGAAACCAACGTGGATGACACCTCTTTTTGGGCTGGGCTACTTGATATCCTTGCCACCATCCTCTCCTTCTTTGGAGGGGAGACGACCCGACAGGGGCGATACTTGATGACCTTTCCCTTTGCCGCTCCAGGTTTGGTGGCCAATGTGTATCAAGGACAGGCGTTCGTGGAAATGCCTCGTGTTTTGGATACAACGTGTACCTTTTTGGGGGATCCCTATTGCAACGGTGTATTCTCTCTGGTAAAGAACGTCATCGATGGCATCTTCGGAGTATCGGACCAGGGAGACAATGCGCAAAAGAAGGCGGACAACTCTGAGGCCGAGAATGAGGCTCAGAAGCAATGGTATAAGAATGAGATCAAACGTTTGGAAAACCTGATCGACAACACAGAGGATGGAGACCTGAAAGACAAATACAAGGCGGAACTGAAGGCCCTCAAGAAGAAGGCGGAGCAGATGGAGGACCTGGGCGAGGCGCTGGAGGACAATGCCAAAGACAAGGCAAAGGACGGAATGGATGACCTGAACGTTCCCAAGCCATAGTATGGGTACAGGATGATTCCGGAAACGATGTCAGTCACAAGAACACAGAGATGGATGAAAGCAGGCAAGGCCTTGGCCATATCGATGCCCGTGGCGTTGTTGCTGGTTCTGTTGACCATGCCCGCATCCCAGGCACGATTCAGGAAGCCCTTGACCCCCTCCTGGGGCTCGGACAAGCTTCAATTCCTTTCCCCGGGTTCTTCGAGTCGAGCCATGTCCTTTGTTCTACAGATCAATGGATTGCCCTGTGTGGTGGAGGCGGTCACCCTGTCCAGTTCCTCCTGGGCCGCTCAGTCCAGGCAGCTCACGCATCTGCGAGCCCGGGGCTGGGAGGATATCACGGAAGAGATGGCGGAAAAGTTGCAGGAGATCATGGAGGAGGAAGGGATCGAGAACCCTGTCTTTCAGGTCGACCCCTTCCAGGTCTTGTCCATGGTTCGACTTCTCAGAAAGGGAAATGTCATCGCGATTCTGACCGTGGCGGATACACCGGAAGGAGCGCAGGTGGGATTTGCCTGTTTGGACGCTGACGCTGAACAGATCATGGAGGCTTTTTCTCGGCCTTCGGATCCAAGGCAGGTTCCAGGCATTCCACTTCCCATGTCGAATCGACCTCATTTGCACATCCAGGGAATCGGTGGCGTGGGGAATCAAGCCGTTTTCCTGCAAACGAGCATGGGACAGGACTATGTGTGCCAATGGCAGAAGGAAAGAATGGAAGGCCTGGGTTGGACCGCTACGTCCATGCCGTCCCTGGGCCCATCGCTTCCCCGGTTGATCCTGTTTCAACGAGGGGGACAGAATTGTCTATTCGCTGCTTGTCGAAGCGAGTCGAGTGGCGACTCGCTTGTCATGATACTTACAGGTGTTTGAGGGATCCGAACCGGAGGGATCACTGAATGAACAATCGATTGCCTCTCATTGTGTCTGCTGTGCTCGGTCTAGTCGCGGTCTTGCTCATCTTCTTTTGGGCAAGAAATTACAGGGAAAGCTTCGCGGTAAAAAAGGTCACCGTTTTGGCCGCCAAGGTGGATATTCGGCCGGGAGATTCCTTGGGTACGCATAATATGAAGAAGAAATATGTGCCGGAAGAGTTTCTGCCCAATGCCTATATCCCGGTGGAGGATGTGAACCTGGTGGCCGGGGAGACGGTGAAGCATCCGTTGAGCGCGGACAAGCCCATTCTCTGGACAGATCTCCATATCGAACAGGTCGAGGGGCTGGCCGAGGCGGTCAGACGGGACGAACGTGCCATTACCATTCCGGTCAACGATGTGACCGGGGTGGGGGGGCTGATCAAACCCAGGGATCATGTGGATCTGATCGGAACCTTCGAGACCGAGGACTATGACGAGATGGCCAAGCGGGGCGGGCCTTCCCGCGGGATGATGAATGTGCCTGTAAATACCGCGACCATTACTCTTCTGCAGAATGTGACGGTCCTGGCTACCGGACGAAGTCTGTCCGAGGGCGTATCCGGACTTGCCAGAACGGGACAGGGCTACAACAATGTCACGCTTCTCGTTACCCCGGAAGAGGCGCAGATGCTTGTCTTCTGTCTGAAACGCGGTGATATCAGCTTGAGCCTGCGCAACCCTGAGGATTTCACGATACAAGAGGAACTGCAGAAAACCACGGACGAAGCCATCATGAATCAGTTGTGGCCGAATCGTCTCACCAAAGAGAGACGGATTCGTATGCAGATCTATGAACGCGGCGTGGAAGTGAAATAGCCGTCAGTAGAAGCGGAGAATTATCCATGGCCAGAGCGAGAATCATATTCGGAGGATCCGAGCGAGAGGTCCAGTTGATCTCCCCGGGAGTGACGGTCTTCGGCCGCAGCCAGGCCGCGGATGTTCCCATGGATCTGCCCTTCCTGTCCAGAAAGCACTTTGCTATCGGGGCGGACGGCGAGTATTACGTGGAGGATATGGAGAGTCGGAACGGGACCTTTCTGAACGGGAACAAGGTGAACAAAGCCCCTCTGTCTCATGGGGATCGAATCGAGGTGGGGGAACTGACCGTGATCTTTGAAATGGAAGGTCAGCCCAAACCCGCCGCGGTCCCGGCCCAGATCGTGGAAGAAGACCTGGAAGTGGAGGTGGAACGCGCCGAAGGCGAGTTTCCATCCCAGATGATCGTGGGGTTGCCCGAGCAGTTGGGGAAGGATCCGATCATTGAACTCAAGAGCAAGGTTCATGATCTATTGGTGGAGCGCATGGATCTAAGGCGCTTGGACGTGGTGAGAACCGAGGAGAAGGAGCTTCGAGAAAAGACCAGGAACGTTGTGGAAGGCATTCTGTCCGATCTTGACGAGGAAATCCCATATGGTACCGACATGAATCGGTTGATCAAGGAGATTCTGGACGAGGCCCTGGCCTTGGGGCCCTTAGAAGATCTCCTGGCCATGTCGGACATCACGGAAATCATGGTGAATCGGTGGGATCGAGTGTATGTGGAGCGCAAAGGAAAGCTCCAGCTCACGGACAAGAAATTCGTGAACAACGAGCAAATCGTTACCATTATCCAGAGGATCGTGGCGCCTCTGGGACGTCGCATTGACGAGGGCAGTCCCATGGTGGACGCTCGTCTCAAGGACGGATCCCGAGTCAATGCTATCATTCCCCCTCTGGCCTTGCAGGGACCCACCTTGACCATTCGTAAATTCTCTAAGCAGGCTTTGACCGCGGAGGATCTCGTTCAATACAAATCCGTGAGCCGGGAGATCGTGGAGTTTCTCATGCTGTGTGTCAAGCAGAGGAAGAACATCGTCATTTCAGGCGGTACCGGGAGCGGGAAAACCACCTTTCTCAACCTCCTGTCCGGGTTCATTCCCGTGGATGAACGGATCGTGACGGTGGAGGACGCGGCGGAGCTGCGATTGCCGCAGGACCATGTGGTGAGTCTGGAGGCGAGACCTCCCAATATTGAAGGCAAGGGGGCCGTTCACATTCGGGACCTGGTGAAGAACTGTCTTAGAATGAGACCAGATCGAATTGTGGTGGGCGAGTGTCGCGGCGGTGAGGCTTTGGATATGTTGCAGGCCATGAACACCGGCCATGATGGTTCCTTGACCACGGGACATGCCAACACGCCCCGGGATCTTCTGTCCAGGCTCGAGACCATGGTTTTGATGTCCGGGATGGACTTGCCCGTGAGAGCCATTCGGGAACAGATCGCTGCCGCGGTGGACTTCGTGGTGCAACAGGCCAGGATGGCTGATGGTACCCGGAAGATCACGCATGTCACCGAAGTGACCGGGATGGAAGGCGAGGTCATCACCATGCAGGATATCTTCCTGTTCAAACAGGAAGGCTTTGACGAAAACAACAAGATCCGAGGACAGTTCGTCTCCACCGGCAATGTGCCCAAACTGGCGGACGAGATGAGGGCAAAGGGGCTCGACTTCCCGCTCGGGTTGTTCCAGAAGAAAACCTAATGAATCAACGTTGTCAACGACTTCTCCACGTGGAGGGATTAGAAGAATGAATGCCATTTTGGCCGATCTTCCCTTGGTTTTGGCTGTTTTACTCGTCGGAGGGGCCGTGGGGCTTTTTGCCTATATGGGAACCGTGGTCTTTCGGCGTGGCTATGAGAGATACGAGGATCGTTATGTGGCAGCAGTGGGCAAACAACTCGAGGATATGTTTGTCACCGTGCCCCCGGAACAGATTCTCTACATGGGCATGGCTTCAGGGGTCTTCGCATTTCTGGTAGGTGTCTTCTTGTCCGCTCCCGCTCCTCTCCCGGCCAAACCGCCCGTTATCCTGATCTTCACCATCGTGGGTTTTTTGATTCCCAAGTTGTACTTGAAAAGGATGGAGAAGAGGAGAATCCAGATGTTCGAAGAACAACTGGTGGATGGCCTGACCACGATCTCCAATTGCTTGAAGTCCGGGTTCAGCTTTCCCCAGGCCCTGGAGATGTTGGTTCAGGAGGGGCTCGCGCCCCTTTCCCAGGAATTCTCTCTGGTCCTGAGAGAATACCGACTGGGACGTTCCCTGGATGAAGCCTTGAGTCATCTGCTCAAGAGAGTGCCCAGTGAAGATCTGGATATCGCGATCACGGCCATTCTGACGACCCGAGAGATCGGCGGAAATCTGGCGGATGTCTTCGATCAGATCGCCGAGGTTATTCGGGAACGCAGCAGGATCCAAGGGAAGATAAGGGCTTTGACATCCCAAGGGAAATTGCAGGGAATCATCGTGGGCGTCATGCCTTTGCTTTTGGGTGTGGCGGTCCATTTCGTGGATCCGGAATTGATGAGACCCATGTATACGACCCTGTTGGGGTGGGGTTTCCTGGTGGTGATTCTTATCTTCGAAACCATAGGTGGTTTTCTCATCAAGAAGATCGTTACCATAGATATCTAGAGTCAACCTGAGGAGATGGAAGAATGGGCAATGATATCGCTTTCTGGGCGGTTTTCCTTTTTTCCAGCGCGTGTGCCGTGGGATCCCTGGTTTTCCTGGTCCAGGCGCTATGGCCCAAGGAACCGTTGAATATCAAGGACACCTTCATGAAAGAGAAGGAGAGGACCGGGATTCTCTGGCTGATCACTCCGCTTCTGAAGAAGATCGCCACCCGAGTCAGAAAGGTACAGCACCCCAGGCTGGAAGCCTACAAGGACAAGTTGGACACGGATCTCGTGTCCGCGGGCAGTCCTGCCAACATGGATTGCGATGAGTTCGTTGCCCTTCAACTGGTCGCGGGTGTGGGTACCGTGATTATGGGATCCATCATCGTCCTGCTTGTCCCTCAAATCAGCTCTTTTATAACCAATCCCCTTCTGGCTCCTGTGACTATTCTTATGCTGTACCTAATAGGCGTGTTTCTCACGCGCAGAGGTCTATCGGATCGCATTGCTTCCAGACATAGGGATATCTTCAGGGCTCTACCGTTCTGTTTGGATCTGATCACCGTATCTGTCGAAGCCGGGATGGATTTCATTTCCGCGGTGGATAAAGTCGTGGACCGCATGAAACAGGGACCCTTGGCGGAGGAATTGTACTTTATGCTCAGGCAGATTCGTATGGGAAAGACTCGTTCTGAGTCCCTGAAAGCGATGGCGACTCGAGTCAACTTTTTCTACCTGACGACCATCGTGTCGGCTCTGGTGCAGGCGGACAGGCTGGGCACCGGTCTGGGCAGCATCCTGCGGATCCAATCCGAAGAACTGAGAAGAAGGAGGAGCCAGATGGCGGAAGAGATGGCGATGAAAGCGCCGGTCAAGATGCTGTTTCCTTTGATTGGGTTCATCTTTCCAGCGGTCTTCATCATGTTGTTTGGGCCCATTGTCCTGAGCCTTCTGAATACGCCAGGCTTGATGTGAAAAACATGGAGCGTGAGACATGTCAACGAAAAAGCCAAAACTGACCTGCATCGAAGGACCTTGCAAAGGCAAGAGTTATGTCCTGTCCGGCGTGTCCGTGATCGGCAGGGTGGCGGAACGAGAAGTCCATGTGGAGGACCAGGCGGTCTCCAGGAGCCATGCCAAGGTTGAGGTGAGTCCGAACGGGTATGTGATCACGGACCTGGGCAGCGCCAATGGCACGCTGGTCAACGGGAATCCCCTTCAAGGGACGATTCCTCTGAGAAACGGGGATGTCGTCCAGGTGGGACAGACGGTGCTCCGCTTCGATTTTTTGACCGAAGAACGGGTTTTGAAAGAGCTGAAGGCCCCCCCGGGCCGAAGCAAGAAGGCGTCCAAGGGGAAAAGCGGGCTTGGGATTCGGCTTGTGGCAGGTGTGGTTGGACTCCTGGTCGTGGTCCTGGCTGTGGCCATGGTAGCCGGGAAGGGAGGGGATGAGACGGCCTCGGAAAAGGCCCTTACACAGCCCCAACCGGAAGTTCGTCCAGAGGACCTTGTAGATAATGTGACTCCGTTACCTATAGGCACCATGGATGATGTCGGGGATTTGCTTCGGAGGGCGGATCAATTGTACGAGGAAAGGGGAATCGCGCTGGCCGGATGTTGGATGGCCCTTGTGCGCTACAACGAAGCCTTGAGAATCCTCAGACAGGTGGAGGGCCACGAAGAGTTGCGGCACCAGACCGTGGCCAAGCTGGAGGCGGCGAGCGCGTGGCTGGACAACGAATTCGAGACGAGGAAAAGAAGCATTGATCGGAATCTCAAGCAGGCTCAAAGCCTCACTGGAGGGCCGAAATTCGATCTTCTGATCGCTGAATCCTACCGCCTGGCGGACGAGATTACGGAATTGGTTCCGGACAAGATGGATGAGCGGAACAATTATGGACGAAAGCGCAAGATGACGTTAGGTAAGTACGCGAAACGACGGTAATAGAAAGTCTTTGGAGCGTGAACATGGATGATAACAAGCAAGGCAAGGAATCGAAACCCCTGGATGATATGACGGGCCGCATGGAGACCCCCAAAGAAGAGGCCGAGGAGAATGACGCGGTTGAACTGGTAGAGCCACCGGAAGACGATGGGGGGACCATGATGCTGAACATCCCTCCAAAGCCCAAGAAGGCCCCTGCGGCCGCGAAGCCCCAGGAGACGGTAAGCGACAAGACCATGACGATTCCAAGTGCCAAGGCTTCGGCAAAGCCACAGAAGAATCTCGATAAAACCATGATGGTGCAACGTACCTTTCCCTACTTGATGATCACGTCGGCGGATCAGAAAGGCAGACGCATCGATCTGGGCAGTGGCACATTCAGGATCGGAAGGGCCTCTGAAAACGACCTGGTTCTTCAAAATTCCATGGTTTCTACCCATCACGCGGAGATCGTGGCCTCAGGAAAGCAATACAGTATCAAGGACCTGAACAGCACCAATGGGATTCTGGTGAACGGTAAGATGGTGAAATCCCATAAGTTGAGGAATGGTGACGAGATCGTTGTCGGTGAAACGGCGCTTCTTTTCGAGGGGTCGATGATCGCCGGAGCGCCTTCCATGAAGAATAAGGGCGGAGCCGGCAAAAAGGTTCTTGTGGCTGTCCTGTTGCTTTTCGTGGTGTGTTTCGTCGCGGCCCTGTTTTTCATGGGAGCAGAGGAAGAGGGACAACAGAAGGCTGAAACACAGCCTGGGGCCGCTGTATCTGGGCAAGGAACAGGGAAAACTCAACCAGCGGCTGCTGCTGGGGCCATCTCGGAAAATCCCCTGCAGGTGGCTCGGGAGGCCATGGAAAGTGGAGAATGGAGCAAGGCCGTGGCCATGTTGGAAAGGGCGAGCGCCGGAAGGCCTGATGATGATTCCATTCAATCCATGATCGACAAGGCCAAGATGGAACTTTTCATTCAAGAACGCATGGCCTTGGGCAGGGCGAATCAACAAGAGGAGCTTTGGGAGAAGGCCGCGTACGAATATCGCCGAGTGTTGAATGTGAGGCCTGAACACCAGGAAGCCCAACTTCTTTTGGACCAGGTGTCGGTCCATGTGGCTCGTTCAGAGGGATTGAAAGAAGCGATCGATCTGGTAGATGCCAGGAAGTGGCAGGAGGCGTTGGATCGCCTGGAGAGCCTCGCGAAAAAAGCGGACGAGGACGAGGAAAGCGGTGAAGTGGCGCAGTATATCGAGATGGCACGCAAGGAGCAACAGAATCAAAGACGCTACGAAGAGGGATTGGCCCTCTTGAAGAAGGAGAAGCCTGAGGAGGCGAAGAGAGCCTTGGATGGAGTGGCCAAGGACAGCGTGTATTCCAGCGATGCGTCCAAGGCTTTGACTCGGGCCAGGGCCGGGATCCAAGCCATGGAATTCATGAAACAGGCCGAGACTTCATACGCCCAAGGCAAGGGCGCGGATGCCTTGAACCTCCTTGACAAGGCGTTGGAACAGCAGAAGGATTCGGTTCCCGTTGCGTCTCTGAAGAAACGAGTGAATCAGGTGGTCGTAGCCTTTGAAGAAGCAGGAAAGAAGGAGCGTTCCAACGACCTGGTGGAAGCTTACCGACTCTATGGAACGGTCCTCGATATGGAAAGCGCTTCTTCCAATGCCTATAGACAACAAGCCGAGAGCAAGAGAGAAGCCCTGTCCGTTCCCTTGCGCAAGAAAGCGGACGAGCTGGTCGCCAAAGGAGATCGTCATGCCGAGGAGGAAAAACTGGCTGAGGCCGCTTCGCAGTACAGGGAAGCCTTGGAAACTTTTCCTTCGCATGAGGCGGCCCGGGCCAAGTTGGATCAACTGGCCAGCATACTGAATCGCACGGCCCGGAAGCTCTTCCAGGAGGCGTACGTGCTGGAGCAACGGGGAGATGCAGCCGCCGCGATGGAGAAATGGAGGCAGATCTGCGACCTGGTTCCACCGGGAAACGAGCATCACGACAAGTCCAAAGCCAAGTTGGACGGGCTTCAATAGTTCGTTCGTTTTTGGGCTCGAATCTTGTTCGCGAGTTCTCGAGCGCTTTTATGGGTCGCTTTGATATCCAGAATATGTTGCAAAAGATCCATGGCTCTATCGATGTCACCTACACTGTAGCTTTTCAGTGCTGACACGTACAATTGATCCGTGAGGAGATCGATCCGTCTTCGGACCTTCCTGTCCGTACCCTCATTCCATCTCATATAGCTCTTGTAGCTTTGCAGCGCTTCGGGAATATGGGTCAACTTGTAGTCGAACAGCCTAGCCAGGCGAAGATGAATGAGGGGCAAGGTGGGGCTCAGTTCTCTCGCTTCTTGATAGGCTTTGATCGCTTCGATGTAGCGTCCCGTCTCCTCCAGGATTTCCGCCAATCGCATGTGAGCTCGCAACAGGTTGGGAAGTCCAACGATGCACGCGTTCATTTCCGATATGGCCGCATCCACCTCACCCACGGTCCAGTACGCCTCGGCCAGGTGATAATGGGCCAAGCTTTGATCCGGGGCGACTTCCAGGGACTTTTGAAGGATTCGGATGGCGTTTTCAGGGGTTCCCTGTCGCAGATGGGCCACGCCCAGGTTGGCGTAAGCCGGTCCCAAAGAGGGATCGATTTCCAGGGCTCGCTCGAAAGCGTCGATGGCCTCGGTTGGTTTTCCCATGGCCAAGAAGCAATTTCCCAACTCGACCCAGGCCGGGATTTGAGCTGAATCCATCTGCAATACCTTTCGAAAATAGAAGACGGCTTTCCTGGGCTTTCCTGCCTGTAGATACAGGCTCCCAAGTTTCTGGAGAGGAGCAGGATCGTTAGCGTTGGCTCGAGAGATCTCCTTGTGAATCTTGATCTGTGAAGAGAGAGGATCCTCCCTGGCCAGGAGATGAGGCGTTCCCAGCGCACAGCAGGTCCATGCCGCCCAGCCCAAGATAATGGTACGTATGTGTTTCATGTTATCACCCTTTGTTGTCCTGTTCTTGAGAGGAAGAAGTATTCCATCGACGATACAGCAGTTAGGGTTTCTTTCGCAACAAGAGGTATATGTCGTCCTCATACACGGTGGTCCATGCCGGGTCTGAGGCAAAACAGGTGTTCCACCGACCGCCTCGGCGAACAAGGGCCGTATCCACGGAGAAGGAATCGACCCATTCGAGAGCGCTGTCCCTGTCTCCTCGGGTATGCTGAATATAGTTCTCGTGAAAGCCGTCCACCAAAGCGTAAAGATGATTCCTGGGGTCCACAAACACTTGCCATCGAGGATAGAGGCGATACAGAAGATATCCGCCCTCGTCGATCTCGTTGAACAGTGTGCCGGGGGGTATCTCGTGGGCCAGAACCTGACAGGCCCCGCGGGGAAGATGGGCCTTTTCCAGGGCCTGTTTGACGTCCGAAATGATCGGAATTCTGCCCAAAAGCCAAATCGAACCCACAAGACAAGAGAAGGCTCGAACCCTGCGCTGCATCAAGGTGGAGTCCTGGTTGACAGGCAGGCGAAGCCATGAATAGCCCGAAAGTCCCTCGGCCAGTCTTCCTGAGGTTCCCAAAACGAGGAAAGGCACCAGCTTGAGCTGGGTAAGGGAAAGGAGGAAAAGGGGTACGAAGAGGGATAAAGCTTCCCAAGGGCGTCGGGTATGACGGACCGATACGAGAAACAACAGGCTGAAAAGAAGCGTCATGGTGGTAACGTCCATGCGACTAAAGAGGGATCCCATCTCCTCGCTGATGGCCATGGAATGGAGATGAAAGAGAAGCCTAGCCAGATACAAATGCAGGTGAATGTGATATGGGTTTATGAGCGTGGCCAGAACGGAAAACCCGAGAAGCGTGATCCAAATCCACGGGCCATGGGCGGATCCTTGACGGTAACCGTAGATCAGGGACCAGACCGCCTTTACGGCCAAAACAAACCAGCCCAGAGGGAAATAGATGTGGACATTGGACCAAAGGCAGAAAAGGCAGGGGATCCACAACAAGGGCCGACGATATCCTTTCTCGATCTGTTCCAGGCCCAGGCACAGGACGGATAGCAGCAGGAAAGAAAAGATCTGAGGACGTTCGTTCCAATAGGGGTAGGTTGTCAGGAAACAAAGGAGCCCCACGGCCATAGAGGGAAGGAAGCGACGGGTTCGGAACCAGGCCGCGTCGATCACCAGCAGATGGGTTAGCAGGCATAGCACGGCGATCAACCAGGGAAACGCCACCAGGCCAAAACCTCTTTCCAGCGCGAGGAAGAAGAGATCAGGCAGCCAGGAATAGGCCAACCAGGAAAGACCTGCCGCCGTGTGAGAGAAAGGATCCGTCCAGGGCAGGTGGCCTTCCTCCAAAATCCACCGTCCCGTGGCCAGATGCCACCAGAGATCCGGATCGTCCATGACAGGTGGCAATCGGCTGCCGAGCACCACGATTCCAAAAAGGAACAAGAGAGCTGATCGAGAATCCTTCATGATTCCCATTGAAACACAGGTGAGGAACGGGGCCAAGGGCCGCGTTGGGTCTATAATGTAGATGTCGTGTTCATCCCGAAGCATCAACATTTCGCTTGCCGGCGCTGCGGCTTGCTCTGCAGACAGTTGTTCATCCCGATCTCGGAGAACGAGAAGAAACGAATTGAAACCCTTGTCGATCGAGGTGAAAGGACGCTCTTTATCCATCGGGGCAATTCCACCTATCTTGCGAGGAGACAGGATGGAAGTTGTCTTTTTCTGGATGAGGACAACCTTTGCGTCCTGCACAAAAGATTCGGAGAGATGTTCAAACCCTTGGCCTGTCGTCTGTTTCCCTTCACTTTTTCCAGGAAAGAGGGAGAGTGGGCTGTAGGGGTTCGTTTCGCGTGTCCCGCCGTGGCGTCGAACGAGGGGGATTCTCTTGCCTCGTATCGCAAGCAACTGTATCAACTGGCTCAAGAGGTGAAGGAAAAGACTACGGCAGGGAACGAAAGAACCGGATTATGGAAAGACAGAGGGGAGAAAATCCTTACTCGGGCGGTTCAATTTATCAGGGAGACGGTGTGTGAAGATACAACCGATCTGGATCAACGGCTTGTGTGTGCTCTTCGCCTTTTCGGTGTCATGGAGATGGCCGAGATTGAGGAACTGGAAGAAGATATCACGTGGGATCGCCTCGGGATTCTGAGAGACGCGGCATTCGCGGAGGAGAAGAAAAGAGACGCGGATTCCCTGGGCCGTTGGTCCGGTCCCCAGCGTGGCCAGTTTCTTCAGCTTTTGGCCTTGTATGCGAGGAGGGACGAAGAGCGGACAGACAGTTGGACCTGGAGAGCCAGGGTTCAACGTTTTTTGCTGGCCAGCAGGTTTATGTTGGGAAAGGGTTCATTGCGACAGATGGGACAACATCTCCCGGATGCTCCGCTTTCCCTGCTTGGAGAGGATTCTTTCCTGGTCTGCGCTGAGGCGTGCGAACCTATCGGTCGGTTTCTGAGAGTCAAACTGGAAACGCACCAATTCTTCGGAAACTCTCATCATGGACTGTCTTTGAAGGAGGGATTGCTCTCACTTTGGATGTCTTATCCTGTGGCTGGCGCGCTGGCCAGGCTGTACGCCGGCCAAAGGGGTAGGCGGAATGTGGAACGGGAGGACGCGGTCAAAGCGGTATCTACCGTAGACCACGGTTTTTCCCATATGAAGGGATTTGGCGTCAAAACGACTCGGCGACTCGTGCGGTCCTTGGCGGAAGTGGATCGGTTTCGGCGCACTCTGCGATATTTCGGTTTTTCCGTAAACATTCAGTGAACCCGATCCAGAGACAAGGCTTCCTTGGTATAATCAGTCCTATCTTCTTATGATTCACGTTTTTCAGAAAATTGCAGGGGAGAGGGATGAGAAAGGCTATATGCACATGCATGGCGACTCTCGTGTTGGGTGTCGGTCCTTGGAAGACTCGTGTCTGGTCTGATGCGGTGGGAGACGCGTTCATAGCCTGGCTGAATCAGGACAGGCAAGGGGCCATGGATGCTCTCGAAACCGGGCTGAAGGTACACCCGGGAGATACCAATCTCTTGAGGGTAAAATCCCTGTTGGAGAAGAGATTCGTGGAGGATCAGATCGCTTCTGTCCCGAATGATCTCGAGATATCGCTGCAGAATGAGATGAGTCTTCTTTTGCAGCAGCATGCCGAGGTGTTGCAAGTCTTGGAAAAGGTCAAGGGAAAGATGAACGAAGGACCGGAAATGGACATGGATGAACACGAGAAACTGGCCGGCCGGGAGCAGGCGATACGATTGGCCAACGAAAGAATAGTTGTTTTGGAAGAGACCTTGAGCGACTTGCAGACCAGGATCAAGACGGCTCCCTCCACCGAGGATATGGCGGGCATGGAAATGGAGAATCGACAGCTCATCAAGGAAGTGGACCAACTCACGCAGGAATTGGCCCAGGAACGTGCCAGGATCTTCGAACTTCAGGCTGAACTCCAGGAAACGGAACAAAGGATGGAGAAAACGAAGGGGGAAGAGGAGAGCGAACAGCTCAGGAGTCGAATCGCGGATCTGGAGAGAGAGAACGCAACGATCCAAGCGTCGTTGGAAAGTTCGACTGGAAAGAGACCCAAACGTTCTCCAAGGGCCTCCGTGCCAAAGTCCAGTATGGAAACAAGTTCTAGCGGTGAGCAACTGGTTCGATCCCGCGCGGAGAACGAGATCCTGAAGAAGGAGCTGAAAACCGCTCTGGAAAGGGCGATTCGGGCCGAAAAGGAGATAGTCAACGCTCAGGCCCGCGTGAAAATCCTGGAAAGCAAACTGGCGGGGGCGAGCGGAACCACGAGGAGCAGGCTGACAGATCAAAGCGAATCCAACAGGGATAAGGAGATTCGATCCATGCGGAAGGCTTTGGATCAAGAACGATCGGCTCTGCATGACGCGGAGAACCAGATCGAGTCCTTGAAAGCGGCCTTGGATCGTCTGTCGGAGCAACTCGTCACAGGAGATGGGCTTTCCATGGATTCGTTGCAAGAGAGGATCGATGAGGAGGATTATGAAAGGGCTAGGATCGAAGCTCTCTGGCTCTTTGGGCAGGACCCCAGAAACGAGGATCTCAGGCGGCTTATCATTCGCTTGACGGATGTTGTGTTGGCGGTGCAATGATGCCCTGGGGTGGGATGATGGTTCTGCCTGCAGCATGGTTTCCCTTGATGTCAAATTGGCAAGACTGCTAAGATGACATGTCTTTTGCTCGGTTGAGGATCACCCTTCCACGGCAATGGAACTAGATAGGAGAAGAGATGGTCAAGAAGGTCGTATATATTGTTGGGATTGCTCTTTTGGTTCTCCTTCTTTTTCTGGGGTATTGGGTGAGCCGGGATGTGGTTCCTCCTCTAAACTATGTGCCGGCGGACAGTTCCATGGTGCTTCGCTTGACGGACCTCGATGGACTCTGGGGTCAAATGGAGCAACATCCTTGCATCGAGCAAGCGCCCGTGGAGGTTCGAAGGGCTGTGAGCAAGCGATGGGGTTTGGACGGCCTTCCTGAATGGCTTCGTCCCTTGACGAGAAACAAAGTCTCTTATTTGCTTGGGAAGGAAGTGGTTTGCGCCTTTCCGGAAGGGGTGGGAGACGATCCCATGTTTGCCACACGAATCCATCCTTTGTTAAAGGTGGCGGAATGGGCCGCACGGACCATTCATCAGATTGAAGTGAAGTGGGTCGATGGGTGGCCTGTGCGTCGAGTGGACCTGGGGGGGGGGCAGAACCTTCATTACGTTCTTCTGAGCAGGACGTTCCTCGGCAGCATGGACCTTGACGCGCTCTTGGCATGTCTCAGGACAGAGAACCCTTTGCGAACGGACGGAGATTACCAGACTCTTCGAGCCAAGGTTTCGGCCTCTGAAGGTTTGGAGTTGTTTCTTGACTTCGCCAGGCTTTCCTCCGTTTCTTCAGATTCTCTTTTCACGCCTGAAAAAGGTATCATTTTGATCCGACTTGGGGAGGACGGTGACATTCTGTTGGATGGAAAGATTGGCCTGGGTGGAAAGAAGAGACATCTGGCCAAGGCGTTGACCCCAGGAACCCTGGAAATTTTTTCGCATGTCCCGCAGGACAGTCTCCTGGTGCTGGCTTCAGACTGGTCCCAAGACTTGCGGGATACCTTGCTGTTTTTCAGCAAGCTCTTGGAACAGGACAACTTGAACCCGGACAACCTGGGCGTCTGGTTGAGCCTTTTTATGGTGTTCGATATAGATATCAAAAAGGATTTGATCGACGCCGGAGAAGAAGAGCTGGCCTTGGTGTTACATGATATTGCGGTACATGAAGTGATCCCCATCCCGGAATTGGCCCTTTTGCTCAAGAGCTCCGATCCGGATTCCACTCGAGACATGTTTTACAGGACTGTGGATACATTGTTAAACAACAAGGACTGCCGTGAGTTGTTGTCGAATTATGCGCCTCGATTCGTGGTGTCAGAAGAGATACTTCCTTTCCTGGAGATTCGGGAAAAAGACTTGGATGGATCTCGAATCTATTCCATGCCCAATGTTCCCTTGGGTCGCATGTTCCAGCCAGCATTGAGTTCCTTGGGAGATTTTATTTGTTTGACTACCAGCGAGTTGGCCTTGGAAAAATTCTTATCCGCTCAAGCAACAGAGAAGAACCTTGCAAACCACAAAGGTTATGGGGACTTATGGAAACGTCGCTCCAACGCGGCCCTTTTTGTTCATGTGGGGGAATGGGCCAGAAGGATAGAGTCACTGGACGAGGAGGCCGCGTCTCTGGGATTGTTGCGTGATATGGATCTGGAACGCTTTGAAAAGGAGAAACGTCCCCTCTATGAAGCTTTACAGTATGTGGATGGCCTTCTTTTGTGTTTGTCCATGCAAGATGGAGAAATCGCGCTGGAGGGGCGACTACATCTGGTGGGACCGTCCGGTTCAAAGACGCAAGGAGCCAAGCGAAAGCTGTGAAACGGAACGCCAAGATTCTGGGCAGCCTCGGAGGATTCCTTATCCTGGCCACTATAGCATGGAGTTTCTGGGGGATTGTTGATCCCATGAAGGGAGTGCCCGATCGGGCCGCATGGGTGGTCCAAGGGGTCAAGTGGACCTGGGCATGGGATCGCCTTGGCGGTGAGAAGGGTGCCAAAGCCTTGGTCCTGAAAGGATCGGGCAAGGAAAGATTGCCGGGTTGGAGCCATACCAAGGGTCGCCTCCTGGACTTCTTGCTTCCTCGGCTATTGGGAGATCTTGTGGTTTATTACAGGACCGCTGATGGTGAACATGCGCTCATCACCCAGATCAGTCCCTCCATGAAATTGCCCATGGTGGCGATATGTCGTTTCGCTTTGAAGCGGGAGGATCGAAACTGTTTCCGTGTGGGTGCGGAGAACAACCCGGTTGCCTTTCTTGCTCTGAAGGGACGATGCCTCCTGTTGTCTGACAAGAGGGTGTCTCTTGAAAGGGCTTTGGAGAGAATGAATGTGGGAGAATCCAAGGACCATGACGCTGTATCGCACTGGCTACGATGGCGTGGCCCGATTCAATCCAATCTGAACGTCATTTGGAGGGACCCAAGCGATCAGGCTCTGGTGTCTGAAATCGTCTTTTGCGCTCGTGTCTGTGAGGCCAGTCGCTTCCGGGGAAGGATACACCTTCGTGAGGGCTTCTGGCCCTGTCTTGGCCATGTATCGACATCCGAGCTTTCTCTGCATCAATCCCTCAGCTCGGCAGGCCTGTTGAGATTGGATGTCAGGGGTCCCCAACCGTTGAGGCATTGTTTTCAAGCTTTGAGCGAGGAATCATGGGCTCGGAGTCTATCCGAATCTGAAGTAGGAAAGGGCTATCGTGGCTTCCAACGTCAACTGGGTTTGTCCATTCAGGACGACTTGCTTCCCATGCTTTCGGAGGAGATGATGTTTGTTTTCCATCATTTCTCTTCCGGTCCGCCGATTTCCCTTCCCGCTGTATCTTTGGGAGCCAGGATGAGCCAACCAGAGAGGTGGGGCCCTTTCATCCAGAACATGGCTCAAAACATGGAGACGGGCAGTCAGGGCATATTTCGGTTGAACCCGAACGAGGTTGCGGGCTTGGCTGAATGGGCATTTGATTTCAAAGGGACACCTTCTTTTCAACCCAGAATCCTTGTAAAAGAGGAGCTGCTTGTTGTCAGCACCACGGAGGAAACCGGTCGTCTTATGAGGGAACCGGGACAGAGCCGAGTGAGTCTTCCGGAGGGAACGGACATGGAGGGAGCTTTCGCGTTCTTGATTCAATTCCAACCCGCCCAACTCGCGGATTTGCTGGAGAAGAATCTGGACGCGTTGGTGATGTACGAGATGCTTCCCGGTCTTGACAGGAAAGCGTTTGATGAGAGGTGTCTTCCCGTGTTTCGATGGCTCAAGCTTATCAAGACCTTTCAGTCGACCGGCGTGTTGGAGGAGCGGGATATTCTTTTTGATGGTGTTCTTCGGATCGAGACTGGGGAGCGATCCTGATGGAGTTCGAAACTACGAGGCAGGACCGGGAGAAACGACTGACCCTTGTGGCGATGTCCTCTGTTGAGGAACGGAACAGATATAAGGACCTGCTGGGCTCCGCGGGATGGTTCCTCCGGGAGGCGGGAACCTATGAGGAAGCGGTCAACCTGTTGGAAAGAATGGATATATCCGCATTGGTATGCGAGGCGCATGGACGGCTCATGGACGGCATGAAGCTGCTCAGGGTCTCCAGGCGGCTTCATCCCCACGCGGGTGTCATCCTTCTGGCTGAAACCGCGGACGTGGAGTTGTGCGTGGAAGCCATGAAACAAGGCGCATACGATTTTCTGGTGCAACCGGTGGATCGTGCCAAATTGGTCGCGGTATTGGATAGGATGTTCGCGTTTCAGGATACGATCAGGGAAAACCAGGAGCTCCATAAGACCCTGAACGAACATTTTGCCTTGACCAACCTGAAAGGAATATCCAGCGCCATCCGTCGCGTATTCGCCTTAATTGCTCAAGTGGCAGATACCCGTAGTACGGTCCTTCTGGTGGGAGAAAGCGGAACCGGAAAGGATCTGGTCGCGCGGGCTCTTCATGAAAACAGCTCCCGTAAAAACGACGCTTTTGTGCAGATGAATTGTGGAGCGCTGTCCGAATCCCTCGTGGAAAGCGAACTGTTTGGCCACGAAAAGGGCGCTTTTACCGGGGCTCACGAGCAAAGGAAGGGACGGTTTGAACTGGCCCATGGGGGGACCATTTTTCTGGATGAAGTGGCCGAGCTGACCCCGCCCATTCAAGTGAAACTCCTTCGAGTCCTGGAGGATGGGGCCTTCGAACGACTGGGGGGGTCCCGAACCTTGAAGGTGGACGCCCGTGTCATCTCCGCGACCAACAAGGATATGGCCGCCGCCGTGGAAAGGGGCAGTTTTCGACAAGATCTATACTATCGACTCAAGGTGGTTACGATCGAATTGCCGCCACTCAGGGAACGGGCCGAAGACATCCCTATCCTCGTGACCAGTTTCCTTGAGGAGTTTGCCAGGAGGGAAAACAAGAGGATCACCGGAATTACAGAGGACGCGATCCGTCTCATGCGGCGTTATTTGTGGCCGGGGAACGTGCGCGAATTGAGGAATTGTATCGAGGGAATGGTTGTTCTGTGTCACGGTCCCCTTCTGGATGTGATCGATCTTCCGGAGGATGTGCGCGCTCTTGACAGAAGTGACAGGTATATTAAAATTCCTGTAGGTATCACGATGGATGAGGTGGAAAGAGAAGTCTTGGGCGAGACACTTCTCGCTACAGGGGGCGACAAGGCGCAAACGGCCAAGATCCTGGGTGTCGGATTGAGAAGCGTGTATCGAAAAATGAAAAAATACGGATTGAACAACGTGATGGGTTCCAAGGAAAAGGCGACGTTGCCTGTGTGAGAATGTGAGGAACGGCTGATGCCAACATATGAATACGAATGCAAGAAATGCAAACATCGATTTAGCGTGATGCAGAAGATTACCGAGGATCCCCTGAAGCGATGCCCGGAATGCAAAGGACGAGTGCAACGCCTTCTGTCTGGGGGTGCCGGGATCATCTTCAAGGGGAGTGGTTTTTACGCCACGGATTATCGCAGCGAAAACTATAAGAAACGAGCCAAGGAGGAAGCTCCTGCTTCTTCCAGTTCTTCGACGGAGACTGTGTCGAAGCCTAAGAAGGCAGAGTCTTCGACTCCTTCGGAGTGATCCAATCAAGGAGGAACAAGATGAACGTAACGAATCGAGAGAAAACGCAGGGAACCGACGCGACCCCAGGGATTGTTTGGGATCCAGCCAAGAAGCGTGCCATCATCTTTGCTGTGGGATTGTTCCTTCTCGTGGCGGGATTTCTGGTCCTGAATCAGGCGAATCCCAGCGCGGACAACTGGGCTGGCATGATCTCTCCTCCGATGATTCTGGGAGGGTTTGGGGTGATCATCTGGTCTCTTCTCGTCTGAGAAGGGCTCCAAAAGAGGGGAAGAGTGGTGATCGAGATCCATTCAAGCGCGTCCGTCGCTTCCACGGCCCGGTTGGGCGAAGGAACCGTTGTGGGTCCATTCTCTGTGGTGGAGGAAGGCGTGATTCTGGGATCAAACAATCAGATGGGTCCCTATGTTGTGATCCACAAAGGAACCACCATGGGCTCGAACAATCTCCTCCGAGTAGGGGCTGTTGTGGGGGGGACGTCGCAGGACAAAAAGGCCAGAGACGATGAAGGGCGATTGTGGGTTGGGGACGACAACGTGATCGGTGAATATGTCACCCTTCATCGCGGCACGGAACATGGAGGAGGAATCACGAAGATCGGCAGCCGAGGCGTGATTGGAACCTTTACCCATGTGGGCCATGACGTAGAAATTCAGGACGATGTAATACTGGGACCTCTCAATGCTATCTCTGGCCATGTGACGCTTCAACGAGGCGTGCGCACCGGGGCCCATGTCGGGATTCATCAATTCGTTCGCATGGGAGCCTGGAGCGAGGCAGGGAATTGCACCGGACACGGCAAGGACGTGCCTCCCTTCTGCCTTGCCACAGGTAGCGTGGCGGATCAGGTCTGTTTGAGGGAGGATCTATCCGAGGTGTTAAAGCTCGATGAAAGACGAATCCAGGGATTGAAGGCGGCCTTTCAGGTGATGATCAGGACCCAGTCTTTCACTCGAATGCTGGAGGAACTGGAACGTCTCGAAAAGACCGAGGAAGTGAGAGAGATCCTCTCTTTTTTGAGAGAGGAAGGACATCGTTTTCCGGAACGCAAGCGAGGCATCCTCAGGCGAGCCGCTGCTTGATTCTACGCAAGATGGTCTCTGGAGACGCGAGACGGCCTCTGCCCCAGTCCTCACAAGCCATGGGGCCTTCTTCAGGGTCCACAAACTCGTAGCCCAGGGAGATGAGTCTTCTCTTGTTCTCTCGCACGATGGGATTGTCCCACATCCTGGGATTCATCGCGGGACAGATCAGGACCGGGCATGCGCTGGCAGCGGCCATAACCACGGTGCTGAGAAAATCGTCCGCAATTCCGCAGGCCAATTTGGCCATGATATTGGCTGTAGCCGGACAAAGGACCACCAGGCTGGTTTGTTCTGCCAGGGAGATGTGCTTGACGTTCCATTCTCTTGCCGGCTGGAAGGCATCCACATGCACCGGGTTCCTGCTGAGGACCTGAAAGGTCAAGGGGGTCACGAAACGGGCCGCGTTTTCCGTGAGAACGCAATGCACATCCGCACCCAAATCCGCGATTCGACGGACCAGATCCGCAGCCTTGTATGCCGCGATCCCTCCTGTAACGCCCAAGAGAACCCGTGGTGTTTCGCTCATGAGGCGGCCTCTATTTCAAGTGTTCCAGCAATGCCGTCACAATCTCTTTTTTGGTCCTGGGACGAGCCAAAATCACGCCGTTCTTGTCCAAAACCATGGCCGGATGGAGGTTGCCCCGAATGCGGGTGAGATCATTAGCTACGACCATGTCCGATCCTGCCTTTTTCATGGCGCGGATCGCTCTGAGCAGGAGTTCCTCCTCGCTCAACCCGCTTTCCAATTTGAAGGAGATGAGCAGACTGTTCGGTGCCCATTCTCTGAGGCTGCGAATGACTTTAGGCGTAGGCTTGAGACGGACGACCCATTCTCGCATTCCTGAAGGGATCTTCTCATCCCTCGAGGCTTCCGGCTCATAATCCAACACAGCCATGGAGTGAAAAATAGCGCGAGGTTGGGTGCGGGAAAGATATCGCTTCGCCTCTCGAAGGACAGAGGATACGGTATCCACCTCAACCAAGGTCACGTTCTTCTTGTGAAGCTTTCCCATTCTGGGGCGGACCGCACCCTTGCCTTGAAGGACATACACATGAAAGCCCGCTTGGGCGAGTCTCACGGTCAGATGGGCGCCAAGCTTGCCAGTGGACTGGTTGGAAATGAAACGCATGGCATCCAAGTAGCCTCTTGTAGGTCCATACGTCAGCAGAACATCAGAATGCATGTTGTCTAGCCTAGGACAGTTGATTGAAAGGGTCAAGGGTTCACTGAATAGTTACGTTCACTGAGCGTGGTGTGAAGGGGAGGAAAGGTGAAGATAGGTTGTGGCCACTCTGGCGGGAGTACGCAAAGCGGCCTCGGCGAGTTCGTCCCGTTTCTCACGGGCCCTGGTCCTGAGAGATTCTCGTTCGGTCCAGGCCTGGATCGCCATATGACAAAACAGGTCAGGTCTGAAATCCGTAAGCTCAATGCAGTATCGTTCCAAGTCCATGAGTTTCATGAAACTTCGCACCTTGGGGGCATAGACGATTCCCAGGGCAGGGGTGCCGGCGGCTGTGGCCAGAATCAGAGAGTGCAGACGCATGCCGAAGAAGAGTTCCATCTGGGACAGAACCGAGATCATCTCCTTGGGAAGAAGCCTTTCGTTGGTGATGAGAACCGTTTTTTCGCGTGCCCGCATTGTCTTTGTCACTTCTTGGGCAAAGGAAATGTCCATGAGCTGTGTGGTAATCCAGGCCAAACGCACGGGAAGATGGTCCAAGAGCTGATCTGCCGCCTGCGCCAGGTTTCTGATCAAGGTGGCACGGTCTATTCCCACCTTGAGCCATGTTCCCAAATAGGTCGTGACATTGAATCCCACCCAAGGTCCGATGTCCCCTCCCGCCGCTTCCCTCAGAATGGCTTTTCCTGCTTCTTCGCCCACACCCTTCAGCGCGAAGACACAATCCGCGGCCATAAAGAGGCGTTCCGGGGAGTTGCCGATCTGCTCGAGAAGATTCAGGGTATCTTGCTCTCTGACGTACATGTGATCACAGGATTGACAGATGTAACGTGCCAATTTTTTGCCCAGGGCTGTGGTGAAAGGACCAGCGCCCACGTTGTAACCCACCATGGGGATATTCCAACGCCTGCAGAGGAACGCTGCCAGTGCCAGGCCCGGCATGAAACTGAACAGGGGATTAAACAGATTCACATCGAAGAGGATGCCGTCCGTGATGAGGACCAGTTGGCTTTGGCGTATGCAGCGCACCAAGGGCCATCCCAGGATGCGAATGCTCGCGTTCCATGGAAGCACGGATACCGGCCGAACCCTTTGAGGGTTGAAATGAGAGCGGATAAAGGTTGGATGTGTTGTGGGGACCAACAAGAGACTGTTAGGGGCCTCCTTCTCGAAATCCTCCGCGATTTGGAAGAGGATGGCCGCATCCCCGGCGTTTCGGCCGGAATAGGACCCCAAAACCGTAACCTTGAAATCTTGGGTCATGAAGGGATGTATCCTTTCTCCTTATAAAACGACAAGGTCCTTTTCACGCCTTCTCTCATACTCACTTGGGGTGCATATCCCAGCTCCCGTTGAGCCTTCGCGGAGCTGAAAGATCGATTCTTGGCGAAGAAATCCACCCTTCGTCTGTAGAGAGGAGGTTCTATTCCCAAGGGTCGGCAGATACGCTCGCAAAGATCCCCGGCCCATTGAACGGGTTTGAGCGGAAGTCTCCAACGAGGGGGAGGGCTGCCAGCTTGTTCGGCGATGAGCTCTGCCAGACTCCAGAGCGTGATTTCCTCCGGACCTGAAAGGATGTAGATGCGGTTGGTGATCTCCTCCTTCTCTCCGGCCAGCAGAAACCCCTGCACCAAATCGTCAATATATACGAAATGGGCCAAGGTCTGGCCTGAACCTACCATGATGAAACTTCCTTGAGCAATGGGTTTGAAGAGTTTCAATAAACGAAGGTCTCCGGGACCATAGATCATGGCTGGACGAATGACAATGCCTCTCAGGTTGCCTGAACCCAGAATCTCGATCGCGATCTGCTCTCCTTCCATTTTCGTTCGCTGGTAGGCGTCCCCAGGCGCATAGGGTGTGTTCTCGTCCGCCGGTCGGTTCTTTATGTCTCCCAGAACCCCCACTGTGCTGCAATGAATGAAGCGATGTACTCCTTCGGTCATGGATGCTTCCATAAGATGTCGAACCGCAGACGCGTTGACTTCCCTGAGTTCCTGCTCGTTGAACCTGGCTTGTCGAAAGATGGCCGCGATATGATAGACGGTTCCCACGCCTTGTACGGCCCGTTTCAAAACGCCCACGTCTCTGAGATCCCCCTCGACCAGATCCGCGCCTCGTTCGACGAATTCTCTCGCCTTTTCGGCAGAGCGTGCCAGAACGCGAACCCCGTATCCGGAAGACAGAAGACGATGGGCAAGTTTGCCTCCCACGAATCCTGTTGCACCGGTGACCAGAATGGGTCCTTTCATGCTGCCCTCCTCAAGACATGGTTCCTTTGAGAAAACGCAAACCTGCCCCGAAAAGGCGCGGCAAGGAGGTTATTCCGAAAACGGCCATCAGTTTCGCCATGTGCGTGGGACGGAGATAAAAACGGAGATATCCCATTTTACGAGCCCTGTTCAGGGGAAGATCCTGTCTCAAAAGGCTATTGTCATAGCGATAGGCATGCCAATCCTTGCCGAGTTTCTCCTGGAAGGTTTCATACAAGGCGGAGCCGGGGAAGGGGGTGGCGAGATAGAATTCCGCGAAATCAATCCCCACGGTCCTTGAGAAATGGAGGGTCTTTCGTAGGGTTTCTTCGGTCTCTCCCGGAAGCCCCAGCACGAAGTGTCCCACGGTAAGAAGCCCCGCGGCCTTGGCGGCTCGAACAGCGGCCCTGGACTGGTCCGGGGTGATGGATTTATTGGCCGCGGCAAGCACCTCTTGAACCCCGCTTTCCAGGCCAAAAGAGACCATCCAGCATCCCGCGTCTTTCATGATGTTCGCCAGCTTCTCATCCAGGGTGTCTACCCTGGAGTTGCATACCCATCTCAAATCCAATCGGCTGTCCCGAATGCCTTGACACAGGTCTGTCACATAGTCGCTACGAAGGGTGAAGGTGTCTGTGTGAAAGAAAACATCCTTGACTCGATCTTGGACGCTTTCTAGTTCCTTCAATACATGGGGAACGCTTCGAAGACGGGGATGTCTTCCATAGTGCTGCGGCACGACACAGAAACAACATCGGTGAGGACAGCCTCTTCCTGTGGCCACCAACACATAAGGAGATTGGCGGATGGGTATACGATAAGGGGACAGATCCACCAGGTCCCATGCGGGGACAGGCAAAAAATCCAGGTCCATCCAGACGGTTTCGTTCTTCACGATGTCATCTTCCCGTTTCCAGGTCGCGTTGGGGGCTTCAGACACCTTGTCCTGGATGAGATAGGGGATGCAGGGTTCCGGATCGTGACGTATCGCCACGTCTATGCCGGGATGCAAGAGAAGTTCCGCTGCCGCGTGGCTGACATGGGCTCCAAACACAGCAGTTTTGCAGTTGGACACGGATTTTGCCTGGGCCAGGAAGGTCAAATCGCTTTCCATGGTGGGAGTGGAAAGACTAGCCACAATCCAATTCGGATCGAATGCCTGAACGTGTTTCAGGGCCGAAGGTCCTGTCATACCTAAAGCCACCGCGTCCAGCAATTTCACGTCAGAACCCACGGAACGAGCCACCGCCGCGATGGTGGCCAATCCCATGGGAGGATACAACGTGTCCCAGATGGCGGATTCGTGTTGACAACGTCCTTCTCGGACCACTTTAACCTTGTATGGGGGGTTGAGACAAAGAACCTTTATCATGCCTGCCGCTCATTTCGTGACCCTTTACCTTAGCATAATCGCGATACGGAGGGGCAGGTTGAAAGTTGGTGGGTGATAAATAAATCCCATTCCTGTGTTACACTTTACACACAGGCTGTATTCAGATTTTATCCTGAATTGAACCTGCCGGGACATCGAGGGAGGGCATGGAGATGGTTGTTTGTGTGGAACCCAGGTTCTACGGTTCTCTGGCCACAAGGTACGATAAATCGCCGATCTTTAATCTGGATCTTTTGTTGGCGTTGTATCAGCCCACTGGGCTGCGGAGAGAAGTCTACGCGGACGATGATGGCGTGTTGATTCTGGAAGAAAAGGACACGGCTCTTCCTCGGAATGTGGTTCTGGATTCCACCTCTGTGGATTCCGCCAAGGCGTTGTTGTCCGTGTTGGAAGAAGAGACGTATTCGTTCCTGGTTCGGGAACGGTGGCTGACCTTGATTGTCCAGACGTCCTGGGATGTTTTCTTTGAGGAGGTCGAACCCAAGCGGTATTCCACCGATTCAACGCGCTTTTCAGGGAAGTGTCAGCATGAGGTGATCGAGGTTTCGGATGTCCATGAGGGGTTGATCAAAAGATTCGTGGAGACACGGGATGACTTGGAAGAGAATCTATGCCTGGAGGACTTGTTGGTGTGGAAGCAGAAGGGACGGAAGTGTCAGATCTTTGTGGCCTTGGAAAAGGGCGAGATTCAGAGCTATCTCTTGGCTATGCCTGTCTGTGCGGAACTGTCGAATATCTGGCATGTGGAGTATGTGTATACTCCCCCTGAGCGAAGAGATCAAGGATACGCTGCTTCCGTGCTTTGTCGTGCCACGGAAGCCCTTTTGAATTCCAATCGACTTCCAGTGATTACGCCCAGGAACCCGAGGATGAAGGAGTCTTGTGAGCGTTTGGGTTTTTGTGTCTCGGACCAACGGTTGCGGGGAATAGGTACTCGTTTGGGCTGAGTCCCTTTCCTTGTGCTGGAGCATGGAAGGAGGTCTGTCGTTGATGGAAAGGATGTCTTTCACTGGACTGGGAAACATCGCACGATTGTCGGATGAGGTCACAAGATCTATTTCCGCGGAAAACCCGCGAGGCGAGGTGGCTGGCGGGGCCAAGGAAGACCCCAAGGGTCAAGGTGTTGCCGCGGAACTGGGAAAAGGCTGGAAGGTTCGCCCTTGTATCACCCTGGATGCCGGTTCGACAACGACCTTGGCTGATCTTTCCGATTCAGGTGTCATTCAACATATTTGGATCACCGTGGATCCGAAGGCCTATCGCGACTGTGTTATAAGGATGTACTGGGATGAGGAGGGCCAGCCCTCCGTGGAAGTGCCTTTGGGGGACTTCTTCTGCAATGGGCACGCCCTTCGTTATAACGTGAATTCCCTTCCCGTTTGCGTCAATCCATCCGGCGGGTTCAATTCCTATTGGCCCATGCCTTTTTCGAAAGCAGCCAGGATTACAATTGAAAACCAGCGATGGGAAGCGATCCATGGTTTTTACTATCAAATCACCTACGCGCTGAGAGATGTGGCCCAGGATGAGGCCCGCTTCCATGCCCAATGGAGAAGAAGTATGACCTCGAGAGAATATCCGGAGCATGTTCTTTTGGATGGTGTTCTGGGCAAGGGGCATTACGTGGGGACCGCGATGGCATGGACTCAGTTGTCCAATGGATGGTGGGGAGAAGGCGAGATCAAATTCTTTCTGGATGGCGACAAGGAAACGCCAACCATCTGCGGCACGGGCACGGAGGATTACTTTGGAGGGGCTTGGGGCTTTGGAGACACCTTTTCCACGCCGTTCCTGGGCTATCCGCTCTGGCGCAAAGAGCCTGGGGAAGTGCCGAAGCATGGGTTGTATCGTTGGCACATCATGGATCCGATCCGGTTCGAGAAGAACCTCAAGGTGACCATGCAGGCTTTGGGTTGGTGGCCCCATGGTAAATTTCAGCCCTTGACGGACGATATCGCTTCCGTAGCCTATTGGTATCAGATGGAACCTCATGCGACCTATCCAGAGATGCCCGAGATCCACGGCCGTTGGCCCAGATGAATCGAGATGCAGGGCGTGACCGGGATGGATCGACTTCGAAGAGCCCTGTCCCACCAGGAGGGAGATAGGGTTCCCCTGGATTTTTGGGTCAAAGAGGAAGTTTTACAGAGGATTCTGATAGACCTCTCTTTCAGTGACAAAGAAGCCCTGTTCCGAGCCTATGGAGTGGATTTCCGATTCGTCCAGGGACCTGTCCCCACACGCCCGGGTTGTCGAGGAGGGGATGTAAATGTCCTGGTAGATCATTGGGGTGTACAGCGAACCCTTGTCGAGGTGAGTCGAAACGGGTACACCTGCACCTATAAACATCTTTCGCGTCCGCCCATGGCAGGGTTCAGTTCGGCGCGTGAGGTGGAACAGTATGATTGGCCGTCCCCGAAGGAATTGGATTTTCAAGGCTTGGAGGAGGAATGGATCGCTTTTCATCCGTATGCCGTGGTCTACGCGGGGGACAGGCTGGATCGGACCTGCCAGCTCAAGACCTTGATGTATTTGAGGGGCGTGGAGCAGGCCCTCATGGATCTCGTCCTTCACCCGAAGCTCGTGGAGGCGATTCTGGAGCGTGTGCGGGAATACTATCTCTCGTACAATGAGCGTCTTTTTCGTGCCGCGGGAAAGTCTATCGACCTTTTTATGATGGGGGACGATTTCGGGGATCAAAACGGCTCTCTGATGAGCCTTGGGATGTGGAGGAAGTATTTTCGAAACGGGTTCGAGCGCTACGTTTCGCTTGCCCACCAGTATGGGATCCCTGTCATGCACCATACTTGTGGCTCCGTGAGGGAAGTGATCCCGGACATGATCGATTGTGGCCTCGACGTATTGCAGTCCCTTCAACCCGGAGCGAAAGACATGGATCTGGTTGGGTTGAAGAGGGAGTTTGGGAGAGATCTGTGTTTTCATGGGGGGATTGACATTCAAGAGGTTTTGCCGCGTGGGTCCCCTGATGATGTGAGGAATCATGTTCAACGCGTGGTTCAGGCGGGCAAGCCGGGAGGAGGATATATCGCGTGTACGGCTCATGCCATTCAACCTGACGTATCCACCGAGAATGTGTTGGCCATGCTGGAAGCCTGCGAGAAATATTCAGCCTATTGAAGAAAGAAGAGGATCCTGGAGATGTCTGAAATACGACCCATCTACGATTCAAACAAAGGCGTGGCGAACGTGGCAGCGTTCATGAGTGGCAGTGGCAGCAATATCACCCGGCTCTTGGAAATGGAGCAACGACTGATTCGAGATGAGGGACTCTCTCCTTTTCATGTGAGCGTCGTGGTGACCGACTGCGCGGATCCTTCCATGTGCAATGCAAGAAACATCACCTCTCAGTTCGGAGATATTCCCCTGGTGGAATTGGACATTCGAGCCTTTTACAGGGCTCGGGGCTTGACGAGGGTCTCTTTGGCTACAAAGGAAGGCTTCCAGATTCGGGACGAATGGACCGAGGAACTCAAGGGTCTCCTGCGGCCTTTCCATCCCGATCTTGGCGCGTATGGAGGCTTTGTTCCTCTCACCAATATTTGCGCCGAGTTTCCCTGTATCAACGTGCATCCCGGAGATCTTTCCGTCCTGGTGGACCACAAGCCGTATCTCGTCGGGCTTCACACGGCGCCCATCAAGAGAGCCATCCTTTTGGGGTTGGGCGAATTGAGGAGTTCCACGATTCTCGCCACGCCGTACACGGAGAAATTGGAGATGGATGAGGGACCGGTCTTGCTCATCTCTGAAGCTTTGCCATTGCAGCTTTCCGAGGGGGAAAACCCGGAATCCTTGTCGCGTCCTGAAAAAGCAGGCTTGTTGGAGAGATTGGCATCGGAACATCAGGACCGTCTCAAGCAGGTGGGAGATTGGCATGTCTTTCCTCTGACCGTGAAGCTCGTTGCCGAAGGCAGGTTTTCCCTGGATGAAGATCAACAGATTTATTTCGATGGGATTCCCATAGACCGCGGCCTCAAAATGCCGCTGACCCAGTAGGCTTGCTCCGGAGCATGTCTACAGGAAACCCGGATCCACCATCCACAGGACGGACCAGTGTCTTCCTTCCTTGCCAAGAGCGACACAACATCCGTGTTGAAAGGATAGAATGTTGGCCTTTTCATGCCCGGTCAGAAGTCCAGAGGCCAGCTTGGAAAGAAAGGGGAGGTGGCCCACGATCAGAAGCTCATGCTCCAGGTGTTCACTGATCGATTTGGGATGATCGTTGGGCGCCATCCCGCGTTTTTCTATCAGGTCTACCTTCTCTGGATACACGCTGGCTATGAGTTGGGCTGTCTCCTCGGAACGGGTCTTGCCGCTATGCCAGATGGCGGAAGGGAGAATTTTAAAGGATTTGAGGAAACCTGCCAGCTTTTTCGCGTCTTCGATTCCTTTCTCCGTCAAGTGTCTTCCAGGGTCGATTTCATCCGAATTGGCTTCAGCGTGCTGTACCAAGAATACTCGCATTCCGTGGGCTCCTTTCTGCACCCATTTCTTTCACACGAGGACAAGTTGCGATACGACTCGATTCAGGATCTTCCTCCGAGAGAACCACTGAGATGGGAACATCCTGGGACGTGACATGATATGCGGGATGGCATGGTATCTCGCGAAGCGTTTCTTCTATCTCTGTCAAGGCCAATTCCGTCTCGTTGCATTCCTGACTCATGTGCATCAAGAAAACATGCTTGGGAAAGGTCTGGATGGACATCTTCATCGTCTTCATCAAGAGCTGCGCCGCTTGCAGATTGCTGAGATGACCTTGATGGCTCCGAATTCGTTTCTTCAATACGCCGGGACGCCGGGATTGCCAAAGGAGTTCAGGATCATGGTTGTGTTCGATGGCCAGGATGTCGGAATTCGCCAATTCCCCAGCCAGAGCATTCGGGGCGAATCCAAGATCCGTTACCATGCTGGCTTTGACCGATCTGTCCACATTACATGTCGTCAACACAAAACCAAAGGTGTTTCCCACATCATCATGGGAGACCTCCAAGGGTTTGACCAGGAGATCACCGACATGAAAGGGGCCAGGATCGAAATGAATCAGAAGTCCCTCTCTCTTCAAAGTCTCGATATTTCGTGATTTTCTGAAAAGAGTCTCTTCGTGGCTGCTATGGCAGAAGACAGGCACCTTCGTTTTCCTGCACAGATGGAGGGCTGAAGCTCGAACATGATCGGCATGGCAATGCGTCAGACACACATGAGTGATCTGGCTCCATGATACGCCCACGTGTCCTAATCGGCGTTCCAATTCTTCCCCGGAAAATCCCACATCGATAAGAAGGTGGGTTTGAGAGGTTTCCACGAGGGTGGCGTTGCCAGAGCTTCCGCTTCCAAGGACCGAAAATCGAAATTCCATGCCTAGTGGTAACCTCTTTTTGAAATGATGCGTTGATGTTCCTCTCGAAAGGCGAACCTATTATAGATCCTGAGCAAAAGAATGGACAAGGTGGTAGACTGATTCCTGACAAAGGAATTGAATCCGTGGGAGAAGAAGGAAGAAGGAGTCATCTATGAAGATGTATATGCGATCGATGGTGGTGGGATCTCTTCTGGCATTGCTGGGGTATGGATGTGGTGGAAAGAATGTGGAGGCGCTTCTGCCGAATATGGCGTCCAATTTCGAATCCATTCAAACCTATGAGTTGACTCCCACTCTCTACATCCCTCAGGCCGGAACAGATGTTCAGGTGAAGACCGCGTTCAAGTATCCGAACAAGATGCGTGCCGACGTGACGTATCCGATGGCCGTGACCGTGGTATGTGATGGGAAGAGAATCATGGGATGCGTGCCGGAGTACAACACGTGTATTCAGCTCGATTTGATGGATCAGCATGACGTCTTGCCGACCTCGGCTTTGCTGGTTCTTATGATTCCCCATCTGAACTACGTGCGGATTTCGGATCGGTACGACACTCGCATTGCCGGCAAGGAGACGATGGGATCCAGAAAAGCGGTCGTTTTTGATCTGGTCCGAAAAACGGCTCCTGAGTCCTCTTTCCAGGCGCCCAAGGCCAAGATCTGGGTTGAAGAAGATAGGGCTGTCCCTTTGCGCATGGAAACCATGAACGAGCAAGGTGTTTGCAAGACAAGGAGCTTTTTCGATAACTTCGTGGAGGTGCAAGGGGTTTGGTTGCCGCAGGAGGTGCGCATGGAGACAGGGGACGGTGTGCCTCTTGTGTCCCTCATGATCTCGGATATGAGTGTCAACGAAGCCTTGTCTGATGAGCTCTTTGTCATCAATGCGCCGGAGGACTGTATGGTGCTGGACGAGATTCCAGTGATCAGCTCGTCCGATATTCCGGATCTGTTGCTTCTGTATTGATCCTTGATGGATCCTTTTGAAGATCGGGCACAGGGACTGAATGGTTGGCCAAGGGCAACGAATGGGTCGTCTGTGGGAGGTGGATTGATGCTCGATTTGAAGTATATCACCCAACACGTGGAGGAGATCCGAGTCCATCTGGATCATTTAGGGGAACCTGGCGCTCCTTTGGATCGGATCCTGGAGTTGGATGTTCAACGCAGGACCGTCGTGAAAGAAGCCGATGAATTGAGATCCGAGAGAAAATCCGTTTCCAAGCGGATAGGAAGGATGGAGGATGGACCGGAAAGACAAGGCTTGATGGATTCGATGCGGTGTGTGTCGGAGAGGGTGGATGAGCTGGAGACTCGGTCGAGACAGATTGAACAAGCTTTGCGGGATGCCATGCTTCGCATGCCGAATATGCCGGATCCAGATGTGCCCGTGGGGGGCGGCGAAGAAGAGAACGTGCTGGTGCGAACCGTCGGAAACAGACCTTCCTTTTCCTATGAGCCTCTTCCCCATTGGGACGTGGGCGAACGCCTGGGAATCATTGATTTCGAACGGGGGGTGAAGCTGGCAGGGAGTCGTTTCTACGTTCTGATGGGACAGGGCGCCAGGTTGCAGCGAGCGTTGATCTCATGGATGATCGATCTACATGTCAATGAACACGGGTACAAAGAGGTGTATCCTCCTTTCATGGTACGAGGGGAATGTATGGTGGGAACCGGACAGCTTCCGAAGTTCGGTGACAATCTATATCGGGACGCGGAGGAGGATTACTACTGGATACCCACTGCCGAGGTGCCTGTGACGAACATGTATGCGAACGAAATTCTGGATGAGAAGGATCTTCCCATATATCACACGGCCTATACCGCCTGCTTCCGAAGGGAAAAAATGTCCGCAGGCAAGGACGTGAGGGGAATGAAGCGCGGACATCAGTTTGATAAGGTAGAGATGGTCAAATTCGTGAATCCACAGACGTCGAACGAAGAACTCCTGAGTCTTCTGAACGACGCGGAGGATGTATGCGAGGGACTGGAGATCCCGTACAGGATCGTGCAGATGTGTACCGGCGATCTGAGCTTTACGGCCTGCAAGAAGTTCGATGTGGAAGTATGGGCCCCGGGATGCCAGGAATGGCTGGAGGTGTCTTCTTGCAGCAATTTCAGGGATTTTCAGGCCAGAAGGGCCAACATTCGTTTTCGGCCGACCCAAGGCGGAAAGCCTGAGTTCGTTCATACTCTGAATGGGTCTGGACTGGCATTGCCGCGGGTTATGATCGCTTTAATCGAACACAATCAGAATGAGGATGGTAGCGTTACTGTGCCCTCGGTGCTTCGACCTTATATGGGGGGATTGGAGAGCATAACGCGGGTTTGAACGCGGCCCAAGCCGCGGCGAATAGGCCGTTGGCGCGGGCTTGGGGTGGGTCGCTTCCATGGGGAAGGATCAAAGCGTCCTGTTCCCTGAGAAGATCTTCGGACCCTGACGCTTCGGTTCCTTCATCGTCTTTTTTCAGCGAGATGAATGTGTCGCGGGTCTCGTAGACGAAGAAGATGGCCTCTTGTTCCTCCAGGAAAATACGCGGGGGACCGAAGCAAAGAGCGGGTCCTTCTCCGCGAAAAAAACCCATGCAAAGACCATGGCTTGAAACAGCAGGTTCTTTTTCCCAACATAGATAACCGCGTTCGTGGAGTATGGAGTGGGAGACCAGGTGTGGGGTATTCTTCACAATGTCTCCAGGAGCGTAGATGAGCCGTGGCTCTCCCTGGAAGGGAATGGAAAAGCAAATCAGGTCCACGCCGGTTTCATCCGTTTCCATGACCAGGGTATGCAGGCAGGACGCGCAGGCGGCATCTTCCCTGTGAAGCTCGAAACAGGTGTGGTCCGCGTGGAAGACTGCATGTCCTTGGATACAGAAGAACCCCAGTTGAAGGGACTCGGTCGGTCGGATCTGCGGGTTGCGTTCGTCCCATAGCAACGTTGTTCCTTGTCTCAAACGTATCCTATGAAGTGACATGCTGGAGAGCCCGACATTCGAATCCGGTCCTACCAACGAGGTCCAACCGTGTTCCAAAGACGTACAGGATATGATGATGTGCTGAATGGGGTTGCCTTTCCTGGTAAGATGGCTCCAACGATTTCCTTTGATGTTATCTTGCGTTTCTCGAGGAGGAACCGTCAAGTGGGTACTCGGTGTGGACCGGTTGTATTGGCATGAGAATTCTCTTCGTGTCTCGTTGGTTTCCTTACCCTCCGGACAATGGATCCAGGATCAGGGTATTTCATTTACTTCAAGGGCTGTCCCGTCTTCACGAGATACATCTGATCTCTTTTGCCGAGGAAATGCCTGGCAAAGAGTGTCTCGATGTCATGCAGCATATGTGCCATGGCGTGGACGTGGTGCGCTATGAAGGGTTCGATCCCATGGGGTGGAGAGCGCTGGCTGGTTTCTTCTCTACGTATCCCAGGTCTGTTGTTGCGACCTTCAACAGGGATATGGCGAATCGAGTCCAGGAAGTCATGCGTGGAGAAACGTTCGACCTGATTCTGGCGTCTGAGCTGGGATCTGCACCCTACGTGGCCAGGGTGGAAGGAATCCCCAAGGTATTGGAGGATGTGGAATTGGGGCTCTTCTGGGAGCAATTTCTGCGTCAGACCCGGTTCCTTCCCAGAATGAGATATGGATTGACCTGGTGGAAAACATGCAGATATGTCCGTCGACTGTTGGGAGCTTTTCGGGGATGCACGGTTGTGTCGGAACAGGATCGCCTCCTCCTGAAAAAGGTGTGCCAGGGGAGGCAACAAATCGCGTTGGTCTCCAACGGCGTGGATCTGACTCAGAGCGAGGAGGTGGACAAGGAAGAAAACACTTTGATCTTCCCAGGGGCGCTTACCTATGATTCCAACCTGGATGCGATGCGATTCTTCTTGTCGAGAATTTATCCCCTAATTCAATACCAGGTGCCAGATGTGTCTCTAAGGATCACCGGAAGAACCGAAGGGGTGGATACAAGTCGACTCGCCGTTGGGCCGGGCGTGGTGTTCACCGGATACGTTGACGAGATTCGCTCATGGGTGACGAAGAGCATGGTATGTGTCGTTCCCTTAAGGAAGGGGTCTGGGACCCGACTGAAGGTTCTGGAGGCCATGGCCTGTGGCACCGCGGTGGTTTCCACAAACAAGGGTGCGGAGGGTCTCCATGTCGAGGACAAAGAACACCTGTTGATTGAAGATGATCCGGAGAGCTTTGCCGCGGCCGTGGTTCGCTTGCTGCGAGACCCATCCCTGAGGCAAAGGATGGCGGGACAGGCCCGAGGCCTGGTGGAAAAAGAGTATGTCTGGAAGAAGAGCGTTAAGGTGTTGAATGAACTCTTGATTTCCTGTGTGGCTCAAGGCGAGGGGGAGGCTTCATAGGATGATAAGAAGAGATTCTTCTCTTCTTCGGTCACAAAGGGAAGAAGGCTGGAGAGAAAACGCTCAAGGTCTTTCTTTCGATGATGTTCCGAGAGCGATCGCAGATCTTTGGAAGCTGTGAAATCGATGATCATGGCCTGACAATTCGTGCCACATTCTCGCAAGAGGATGTTGCTGGAATTGAGATCTCCGTGAAAGATCCCCGAATCGTGCATCTCACGCAGGGATCGAGCCGAACTGAGCAGAAGGCGAGTTCGCCTCGAGGGATCCGTGGCTGTTTCCCGAAGTTTCTCGACGAGCGATGCTACGTCCCTCAGCCATTCCATCACGAGATATTCGCCTCGAAGAAGTCCAAAGCGGCGCAGTTCTCCCCAGAGCATGGGCCTGGGAGTGACGACGCCACGATGAAGAATTCGCAGGGCGTTCTCAAACTCCCTGGCGGCGCGCGAGGGCCTGAAAAGATTCTTCCATGTCCTGGATCCTGAGACACGCCTCCACTTCAGGATCACGTCTCGAGCATCTTGGCCTGTTCCGATTCGGGCGGATACGAGATCCTGGCCGGAACGCATCTTCCAGCGAACTTCGGATGGAGCGAGAAACAGGGAGCGAATACTCTGCGGAGCCGCGCGAATCCACCAGTCCAAGTCATGGGATTCGCCAAACCATGTGGTGTGGCCCAGTCGAATGTGGGGAAAAGGTTTCATGATAGAGCTTGCATTATACTAGGAATGGAGGTGTCGGGTGCGTCTGCAGGGATGTTCGTGCTGGAACTCTTGTTGCTATCTATTTTGATGATATTTGTGACAGGTCGCTTGGTCCGTGTTCCCGCGAAATGGGTTCGCTACGGCTCGGCTATCATCCGAGTGAGTCGAAGACGGGGCGCATGATCCAAGGGTAAAGGCTGGCCGTAAAGGGATGCGCGGGCCGAGCGGCCCATCTTCGTGAATGACGAAAGGTGGAAGGTCATGCTTTCCAAGATTTCCAGCGGCGCCGTGCTGGGCGTGGATGCCATGCTCGTCGAGGTGGAGATTGATGTCACGGGAGGTCTTCCAGGCATTACGGTGGTGGGACTGCCGGACGCTGCGGTGAGAGAGAGCAGGGAACGGGTCCGTGCTGCCATACGGAATTCAGGTTTTCGCATTCCGGCCAGACGATTTACCATCAACCTGGCTCCTGCCGATGTCAAGAAGGAGGGTGTGCTTTATGACCTGCCCATCGCTCTTGGGATTCTGATGGCCACGGAACAGTTGCCCTCGGAGTCCGTTGAGGGACTGCTCTTCTTGGGAGAACTGTCCCTGGATGGCGGGGTGAAAGCAGTCAGAGGGATCTTACCGATGGCGCTTTCGGCCAAGGAAGATTCCAGGGTGCGGGGATTGGTTGTCCCCATGGAGAATGCGGAAGAAGCTGCTGTGGCAGTGGGGTTGTCAGTGTATCCCGTGCAAGCCTTGGAAGACGTGGTGGACTTTATCACAGGAGTTCGACCTATAACGCCGTATGCCTTGGATCCAAAGGCCATCGGAAGCCAAATCCATGAATATGATATGGATTTAGGTGATGTGAAGGGACAGTACCATGCCAAGAGGGCGTTGGAAGTGGCGGCGGCCGGGGGGCACAATATTTTGTTGATGGGACCGCCCGGTTCGGGAAAGACCTTGCTTGCACGTCGCATTCCCAGCATCTTGCCAGATATGTCCATGGAAGAGGCGCTGGAAACCACCAAAATTCACTCCATTGCCGGTCTTCTGTTGCCTGGCTCCCCCATAGTCTCGCGACGTCCCTTCCGAAGCCCACATCATACCATTACGGACGCGGGGCTGGTGGGGGGCGGAATCAACCCCAAGCCGGGCGAGATTTCCCTGGCTCACAATGGGGTGCTGTTTCTGGATGAACTTCCGGAATTCCCAAGACATGTCCTGGAAAATTTGAGACAGCCATTGGAGGACGGAGTCATTACCCTGGTTCGATCCTCAAGGAGTCTTCGATATCCGGCCAAGATTATGCTGGCCGTGGCCATGAATCCGTGTCCGTGTGGATATAGCACGGATCCAGACAGAGAATGTGTCTGCGGCGCCTTTCAGATCCAAAAATATCTTTCCAGAATATCCGGTCCGCTCTTGGACAGAATCGACCTGCATGTCGAGGTTCCAGCTTTGCCTTATGGGGAATTGGCCGGAAAGCATTCGGGGGAAAGATCGGAAATCGTTCGAAAACGGGTCAATCATGCGCGGGAACCACAGAATTCTCGGTTTCGGGATCTGTCCATTCACTGTAACGCGCACATGGAAGCCAGACATATCAAGGAGATGTGTCATGTGGAGGCAGAGGCGCAGACTTTGCTTCAAAAGGCGATCGAAAGCTTTCATCTCAGCGCTCGCGCCTATCACAAGATATTGAAGGTCGCACGTACCGTCGCGGACCTGGCCGGAGAGCAAAATATCCTGGCCATGCATGTTGCCGAATCGATTCAATACAGAATGCTCGACAGGGCAAGGGCCTATTGAGCCGAGTGAACCGATCGGTTCGCGTGATAGATGCTACGGGATGATTGCGCTGACGGGCTTCATCCACGTGGAGAAATGACTGTCGAGTTCTTCGATCAAATCTGAGAGGAAGAAAAGACCGGAATAGTGGCTGGCGGGAATCCAGACGATCCTGGGATTGCCGTAAGCCTCGTAGAGGGACAAGGTTGATTCATAGGGAACGACAGTATCATAGATCGCGTTGATCATGAGGACCCTTCGGCCGATTTGGGAGGAGGCATAAGCCTCGGGACTGAAAGGACGAAGTGCATGGGAGAGGCTTGCCTCGGTCCATCCATCCTGCAGAAGTGTCTGGGCAATCTTGCCTGTTTCGCTGCTGTCTCTTAAAAGGACAGATCCGGGGTTGCCTCCACCCAGAATGAGCGCTGCCGCTCTGAAATTACGTTCCGCGCAGAAAGAAAGGCTGGCCACAAAGGAACCCAGGCTAATCCCCAAGATCCCCAATTGTTCGGGATTTACATTACGTTCGTGTGTAAGCCAGTATGCTGCTCTTCGAACGTCCACCACGCTTTGATGTATGGAAAAGGCGGTTTGTTCCAGATCCGCGCTCACGGTCAAACTGCCAGACCGTACACCAACTGGGCTTCTCTTGTGTTGGTATGCCATGGAAAGGATGAGAGAACGGTAACCTTTTCCCGCCAGAGACCGAGCCACGATCTCCTCCAACAACGTGTCGGAGTTGCCCCAGATGGGAAGCACGATCAAGGTGGCCTTGGTTGCACCCTTAGGTTCGATCAGCACACAGTGGACCGTGTTGTTTTCCGAATGAGGGGACTGTATGGGGGAAGGAAATCTCATATCTGTTCTCAGAAACAGTTCGCCTTCCCTGGTTTCATCCCACTGGACCTGGAAATCCGTGTGAACGTAGGTAAAAAGCGCGCCCTGCTGGTCGGCCAATAATCCGGATATGGAGACTTGGGGTCGGGTTGCCTCGCCCCAAAGGGGAAACACCAGGAGGAGGAACGGAAAAAAAGCACGTTTCAACGATGTTTCCTTTCCCACCATTGCCGCCATGCTTCTATTTGCTCTCCGAAATCCTGAGATGTAAGCTCGCTGAGCGATTTTTTCGCTCTACGTCGAACAACCTCGTTCTCGTCTGAAAGCAATTCAATCAGGGAAGGTACTGAGGAAAGATCGCCTGTTCGAGCCAAAGCGCTCATGGCTCCCAGCCGAACTCGAACGCTATCATCTCTCAGGGATGCGATGAGGGTCTCGATATTTTCCGGTGAGGCGTGTCTGTCGGCCTGTTGTGCTGCCGCAGAGACGGCCTTCCATCGCAAACTCGAGCTTCCCTGGCGAAACAAATCTTGTTCTTCCTGGGATGGAGAATCTTTCCTGGCTCCTATTTTCAGGTTGGCCATGGCTTCCCCTTCGCCCAAGTGTTTGGAAAGCACCTCTATTTCGTGTTCCAGGTCGAAAATGCCTTTGGAAATCTGTTTCTGGGACTGTAGGATTTCGTTCATGACTGAATAGAAACGGCTGTAAACGAGGAAAAGCCCTGTGATGGCAACGATCCATGCCAACAGGTTGATGACAATCGCGGTGAAATAGAGATGTTCCATTCTCTCACCTCCGCTGGTGTGTAGCCAGCCTCTCTTCAGTTCCAGAGCCGCAATAAAGTTGAGGCTATAAAGAAGTATATCAGAAGACCCGTGATGTCGTTTGTAGTCGTGATGAACGGACCTGCCGCCACAGCCGGGTCGATTCCCAGCGAGTGGCCCAGCATGGGCCATAAGACTCCGCCTGTGACAGCCACAATCATGGCGCAGGCCAAAGACACGCCCACGATCAAGCCCATGAGCCACATTCCTGTGAGCCAATAGGCGGGTATAGACGCCAACAAGCCACATACCATACCAATCACCAAAGCGACCCGAATCTCTCTCAGGAGAAGTCCATACAATTGATCCTTTTTGACGGTTCCTGTGGCTAGACCTCGAACTACTGTCGTGGAGGTTTGAATCCCGCTGTTTCCACCCATGGCCATAATGGCGGGTATAAAGAACGCGAGCGCTACCGCTTCGGCTAGGGTCGCGCCAAAGTGCTCCAGCACGATGGCAGAAAGGGTACATCCCAAGAGACAAACCAGAAGCCAAGGAATTCGAAGCCGAGCCGTGGAAAGAACGGATCGTGTCTCCAGGGTTTGCTCTGTTGTGCCAGCCAACCTTAACATGTCCTGACTTGCTTCTTCTTCCATGACCTCCATGACGTCATCCATGGTAATGCGCCCGACGAGACGTCCATCCGTGTCTACCACGGGAATCGCCAGAAGGTCATATTTCAGGGCGTATCGGGCCGCTTCTTCCTGATCCATGTCGGCCTGGACCGTGACCACATCGGTCAACATGAGTTTGCCTACGGGTTGATCCTTGGGAGCGGTGATGAGCTTTCGCAAAGGGACCATTCCCAAAAGTCGTCCTTGTTCGTTCACCACGTAGATGCTGATGATTTCGTCGGCCAGAGAAGCATGTCGCAGCTTATCGATCACCTCTTCGGCCGTCTTCTCCGGATAAACCGAGAAGATCTCCGGGGTCATGATCCCCCCGGCGGAATCGTCCTTGTGCTTCATGAGCTGGCGAATCTTGTCCGCAGTCTCTTGTTTCATGATCTGCAGGACAGACAGCCTTTCCTTTTCTTCGAGTTGGCCCAACAGGTCGGCTGCTTCATCCAGAGGCATGGCGTTCAGAAGCGCCGCGATTTCGGACAACTCCAGGTCATCCAGGAGGCCGGCCTGAGTCTCAGAATCCACACCATCCAGGACCTCTGCTGCCGTCCTGTCATCCAGGAGCTGGAAAAGGGTTTCTCTTTCCTCGTCCGTCAGACTGACCATGGTTTCCGCAATGTCGGCGGAGTGAAGCCTGCTGAGAGCCGATTTCATGGAGAAATGATCCTTCCCCATCAAGCCCTTCCGAAGGAACTTGACGAGCCAATGCGCGGGAGAGACAGGAGAATTGGATTCTGTATGATTCTTGGACATAAAATATCGTTGGAAATCAATCGGTAAGGATGTTTATTCTTGATAACGAATCGATTCGTATCGATATTGAGCCCTGAACCAGGTCCACCATGCCTCAAAATGGGGACCATGGTCCACGGGCGTTATGGCTCTAAGACCTTCCAGCGCCACGGTGCGTACCTGTTCGTCCTCGTCTTTCAAACTATGAATAAGCGGCGCGATGGCTCTGTGATCCGCGATCCTGGCCATGGCAGCGGCCGCAGTGCGTCGAACGGCCGGGCTGACGTCACGGAGACGTTCCGCCAGGGCGAGGGTCGCGATTGGATCTGATATGTTTCCAAGGGCTTTGCACGAGGCCAATCGCACCTCGGAATCCGTGTTCCATAAGGCGTTG